>ENA-OWPJ01000014-OWPJ01000014.1-human-gut-metagenome-genome-assembly--contig:-NODE-14-length-230093-cov-6.64343_pt1 | contig 230093 bp, 204 predicted proteins | sample MGYA00248264_ERZ651846 | MGnify/ENA primary metagenome ERZ651846 (study PRJEB26924, sample SAMEA4378271) | human gut metagenome | biome: human gut; feature: human-associated habitat; material: faeces...
GTCTATTATCTCACATTGGATGATTTTGAACAGGTACTTGCTATTTTGCGTTTACATACTCTCATTTTATTAAGTGCTTACTTTCTTTCTACTTCTGACAAATGTTCATCTGCTTCTATCATTAATTCCATTTCTTTGGTAATAACTTGAAATTGGAAGGATATACTATTATAAGCCACGGCCATATGTATATCTAGGCGTACCGCCCACTACCATCGTGTTCCCACTTTTGTGATACGGGTAAACCCAATAGTAATTATACATTGTTTTTGATGCCTTTGTATCTATGAAGGATGTTGCATTACTCGTCATTCCAATATATTCATATTGTCCACCGGCTCTCCTTCCATAGACCAGATACCCCTCTGCGTCAAATTGTCGATTCCATGTAAGTTTTACTCCATCTAACACAGAAGATGCTTTCAAATTCTGTACTGCTGGTATAATTCCTTTCGCATATACATATTTTGCACATGCTCCCGGAAACATATTTCCTTTTGAATCCTCACAATAAGGAAATACCCAATAGTAATTATACTCTTCATCCAAGGCTTTAACATCTATAAATTCAGACTTTTTAGTCGTCATCCCACAATACCTATACTCGCCATATTTTTGTGCATATATTAAATATCCATCTGCCCCCTCTGAAGGGTTCCAACTAATTTTAACCTTATTTTTGCCATATGCGCTTGCTTTTAGATTTTGTACTGGTGATGGGATTACTAACTCTTCAGAACCAAAATACATATTTAAATCTACTTTTCCACTAATACCATCTACTACCCCAGCATCTGCACACTGCCAAATTTTATACTCACCATTATAAGTACATACACTATTATATTGTGCTACCCACTTTTCCATATTGTCAAACGTTGAATCTGTAAGATAATTTGTAAACCAATCGGTATTGGCATAGATTGCAGCATCATATCCTGCCGCCTCTATAATATCACAAAATGTTTTTGCAATCTCTGCAATTTTTTCTTTGCTGACATGATTTCGTATACTGTTTTCTTCTAAATCATAGTAAATAGGAAATTCCAAATCATACCCTTGAACAAGTCTTAAAACATGCTGTGCTTCACTTTTTGCCCGTTCTACACTATCAGCATACGAATAAAGATAAGTTCCGAATGGAATTCCCAATCGTGTACATTCATCAGCATTTCTTTTCCAATAATCATCGTCTTGGTTTGTCTGATTCATACCATATCCACACCTTATAATTGCAAAGTCAATATCTGTATTTTTTACTTTCTCCCAATCAATGCTTCCCTGCCATTCACTTACATCAATACCTTTTGCTGTTGCTCCCTTAATGATCTCGCCACGATTATTGATATAGTGCCCATCAACCTTACTCCATGCCTGAAAAGCCCCCCATGTCTGAGAAGGTTCATCAAAATAAATTCTTTCCCCATCTTGATAACGCCAACTGTTACTATGTCCCTCTAAAATAGCTGCTTCATCAGATTCACTGTCAACATTTTCTTCATTTTTTTCTATTGATTTCTCAGATGCCTGCACTTGAGAAACCGAACTAATATTTAATAAACTAACAAGAACAATACAAATACTTTTTTGTATTAACCGTTTCTTTTTCATATGTCTAAACTTCTCCTATCTTTTTGATTACTGTCCTCAATATTTCCATATCACTTGCAAAAGAAAAACGAACACATGGATATTGCTGTTCTCCATAAGATAGTCCATCTACACCGATAATTCCATATTTATCCAATAATCTTTCACATACTTTTTTTGAATTTTTTTCACTTTTAAATCGTACCCATGCATAAAAAGCCCCTTCTGGCTTTCTACATTCTATTCCTTCTACTTTATTTAATTCTTCTACAAAATAGTTTCTTCTGTATTCATATATTGTTCTCATTTTTTCAATTTCTTCATCACAATGGAATACTTCTATGGCTGCATTTTGTATGAAAGGACTAAGTCCGGTTATGGTATGAACATATAGTTTATACATAACTTTCGTTATTTCTGCACTTGCCACTGTATACCCTATTCTCCATCCAGTCATAGCCGCACACTTGGAAAATCCATTAACGGTCACCACTCGATCTGCTATATTTGAATAAGAAGCCAAACTAATATTCTTCTTACCATCATATATGATTTTCTCATAAATTTCATCAGAAACAATATGCAAATTATATTTTTCCGTAACATCCCTCAGCAATTCTGCCTCCTCTTTTGATAGAACTCTACCTGTAGGATTGTTTGGATAATTTACTACAATTACTTTTGTTTTTTCTGTAATATAGGGAATAATATTTTCTTCTTTTATCTTATAATTATCATCGTATTGCAAATGACTTATAATTGGCTTTCCTCCACATGCTCTTATTATTGGACAATAAGAAACCCAAGAGGGAGCAAAAACAATTGCCTCGTCTCCTACGTTCATTAGAGAGGCAATCGCCATATAAATACCATACTTCCCTCCTGGAGTCACAATAACATTCTCAGGCGTACACATAATATTATTTTCATTTCTAAGTTTTTCCGCAATGCGCTCTCTCAAAGAAAAAATCCCCTGACCGACAGCATAGTGAGTCTCTCCTTGATTTAAAGACTGTATTGCTTTATTAATTATTCTATCAGGAGTATCAAAGTCTGGCTCACCGCCAGCCAGACTTATTACCTCTTTTCCCTCTTTACGCATTTTCTCAGCTTTCAGCATTAATTCCACAGACGATGAACCTTCTAATCCACTGATAAACTTATTATACATTTCCTGTTCCTCTTTACTATTCTTCAAACATATAACTTCTAATATCTTTCATATCTGTTTTTGCAATTCCCGGTGCTGCCATAACTACATAATAATCATTCGCATATTCTACAGAATATTCTCTATCTTCTAAATACTGTGCAAATAATTCCTTTTTTCCAGCATACTGATTCGACAATTCACTAGAAAGCAAAGTTTCATAATTCCAATCTTCAAATCCATAATAATTATTTGTTCTGCAATAGACAACTATCGGCGGGATTTCAGACTTCTCTTCTGCATTAGATAAATCCTGTCCCAATTTCTCATTGCTATAGTTAGGATTACTTACCCATGGCTGCACATAGGACTCCATATCTGTTAATGAATACAGGAGAATAGCCCCCCCAAAAACCATTAATTTTTCTTTTTCATCTTTTTCTCTGCTTTGTAAATCAGAAACCACTTCTAATGTTCCATTTACCGCATCTGCTTCTCGCTGTGTTGTTTTCATAAATTTCAATTTATCACTATTAATCGTATATTGCAGTGAACTTCTATCAGTACTGTCAAAATTCATAGTAGAATATATCATGTCAAAGAACTTATATCCACTACATACACATAAAACTAGAATTGTCAACATCACTGCACTGCGTTTTGTAACAATTCCAATTCGAGAAGTTATATCATTTAGAGACTGGATTGATGTTCTTTTCAACAACGCACAAATAGAAGATACCGACAACGGCGCTATAATCCAAAATGCTAATATTACATGTTTAGTTCCTGTATTAGACCCTGCAATTGTCAACAATGGTAAAATCACTGCACATATTCCTATTAAAGCAATTTTGACATTTCCATTTTTCGTATACAAATGATAAAAAATAGTAAAAAATGTAATCACATATAGTAATCCTATAAAGAAAGACGGACCTGTTGTCATCTGCGGCCAATTAGGAACTTCATTGACATCATACGCATAAATTAACTGATATACTGCAATTCCCACTATCACAATTCCAAATAAAATATTAAAGATTTTTCTTTTTATTTCTACTTTTTGAGTGGCAAATATTATACTAATGCCCAAAAATAATACAATCCCTGCAGCCAGAAAAATAAATCCAGATGCGATTGCATCTAAATTTCCAAACAAAAATGTAGACCAAAGATTATTCATGCTATATCCGCCATCTGATGCTGAAGCTAGACCTGATAATCTGAATATATTTCCAATAAAATACTTCATTTGTCCAGAAACTGTAAGAACTATTCCCATAAAAAAACCCATTCCTAACGTTCCTGTTAAAAATGCTCCTATATGTTTAAAAAGATATTTTACCTCTTTATTCTCATACATATACCAAAAGATATACAGGAAACATGTTATTACAGCTGTAACACTTCCCATCCTAGAGCATACAACCAAAGTAAAAAATATTCCTGCAAATACACTAAATATTTTCTTATCTCTAATAATGGCTTTATACTGAAATGATAAAATTAAAACCAAAAATAAAACATTATATTGATGGTAATTAAAAATATTGAGATATGTATCAGACGCCAAAACAGCAATTAAAATTCCAAACAATGTCTCCAACTCACCAAGATCTTGTCCAAAGGTCTTGTAAATGACTGCTGCCATGACAATCTCAATGAAAACTTCTAATAAATTTAGGCCCCATATTCCTAATCCCGGAAATACATTTAGCCACATCCACCCTGTTACACTAGTAAAATAAGAAGTAAAACCAATCAATTCCGGGTTACTAAAAATGTTTTCATAATTAAACATATGAATTCCTGTATCTCCTAAATCAATCCCGTAAAAACTGGTCATAAAAGGATAAAATCCAATACAAAACATTAAAAAGATTTTAACAATTTTTTTATATTTGTCACAATCGGTTTTTCTCATTTTTTCAGCTATTTTTCTCATATTCCTCCTCTTTTCCAACAATACTCTCAATAACGTATTGCGGTTTTTTATTTATACACATATAAATTCTTCCAATATATTCTCCTATGATTCCCAAAACACCTAAAATAAGTCCGCCGATAATTAATTGCACTGCTATCTGAGATGTATAACCAACTTGTATAGTAGGTATCATTAACTTTCTCACTAAAGCTATAATTGCAACAAAAAAGCCAATAATAGAGCTTCCAAATCCCAAAGCACTTCCTATTCTCAATGGCTTTACTGAAAAAGCTGTAAATCCATTAAGCCATAACTTCACCAATTTTTGAAAGGTATAACCGCTATTTCCTTCTCGTCTCTCTCTTTGGCTGATTTCTATATTTGCAATTTTGCTTGTAGTCCTTAATAATAGTCCCGCTATATACGGATATGCATTTTGATATTTTATCACTTCTTTCACAACAAATTTTTTTGCCATAAAAAAGGATGATAATCTGAGACTTTTGGGTTTATCTATCATATGATACATCATAAATTCATTTAATTCTGTACCTAAACGCCTAATACGAGACTTCTGTGTTGTTTCTTTATATTTGGCACAAACAACATCGTATCCTTCTTGTATTTTATCATAAAAATCCCAAACCATACCAACTGGCGTTTGTCCATCATCATCCGATGTCATAATGTATTTTCCTTTTGCCATACGAAATCCTGCCAGAAGACCACTGGGTTGTCCAAAATTTTTTGAAAAATTTATTCCCACAATTCTTGAATCAGCCGCAACAAGTTTCTCTATTAACTGTTTTGTATTATCTTTTGAATTATCGTTGACTAATATAATTTCATATTCAAAAGAAGGCCTTTTTTTCATTGCCTCTCTAATCTCATCAACTACAAATTGTAAATTTTTTTCTGAACAATAACATGGTATCACAAAAGATATATCCATCATATTTTCTCCTAATCATTTAAATATTTTTTCAAACAAACTATATCATATGTGTCCCATTTTCTGCGGTCTAAACATTCAAACCAAGTATCTTCCTGTTTCTCTATATTATCTAGTTTTCCCAAAAATTCAACAGTATGCTGTTCTTTTGGTATAATTACAACCCCTGTATCATCACATACTGCAATACTGCCATCATATTTTTCTTTATGTTGCTTATAAATTTCTTCGTCCAAAGGTTCTTCTATTTTTTTATTAAAGCATCCTACTGGAGTAAATCCGTTACACCATACAGGATAATTTTGCTTAATTAAATCGTTTGCATCTCTCAATGGCGCATTTGATATAACTGCCACTGCTTCTTTATATAAAAGCATAAATTTTGAAACCAATTCTCCAATTGTTGCTCTATTTTTACAATTAAACGCCTCTATTAATACAACATCTCCCGGCTGTACTTCTCGCGCCTGTTCATGAATGCTCCAATTGGACTCATTATAAGCATATATCCATTTTACGTTTCCAACCGCAAAATGTCCTCTATTAACAATGTGTGCCCCCTCAAATAAACCTGCTTTTCCCAAGCAGTCTGCTACCTCTGTAGTTGAAATACGATTTTTTCTAATTTTATCGATAATCTCCTTTTTTATATCCATATCCTGCTCCTCCTTATGATTTATTTAAATGAAACTTTAAACATTTCTTGAACCTGTTTTATCAAGTTTTCTACTTGTCCTCTATTTTCTGCACAGATAATATAAAAGCCCACTCTCGAACGATCATCCTGAGCACGTTCAATAATGTCTCCTTCTGAAAAATCCACATCAAAGGCGACCACTTCTGGAATAGCTCGAATCTCATGTATTCCCTCAATTCTTTCAATCTGCTTTCCGTTTGATTCTATATCTAAAAAGGCCAGTACTGCACAACGTTTTTTGCACTCATTTTTTACTTCAAGTTCTGCCTCTTCTGCAACGTCTTCATTTCCTAATGCAGTTTCAATTAAAAATTTATAATTATCTACTCCTGAAACATACGGCACAATATCTGAAGAAATACGTGTTCCACCGCCTCTTGCCGCCATTTCTATCAAATAAAATTCACCATCTTCAAATTTATATTCCGCATGTGTCAAAGCATTTTTCAAACCTGTTCTATCAATAATTTCATTATTTGTACTTCTGAGATAAGTATAATCAAATTTATCGTTCTCATATGAAAAAAACAATTTTGATGCAATGTTCGGATTATATGTAAAATGAGATTTTTCAGAAATCGCTAAACTATGATGACATCCATTTAAAACAATCCCATCTATTGTAAATTCTGTCCCTTTTATATATCGTTCTACCAAAACATATTTTCCTTTGTTTGTATAACCCTCAGCAACAGGATACCACTTTCTCATTTCCGCTTCTGTTGCTACGGTAAACACCCCTCTGCTTGATTGAGAATCCAAAGGCTTTATAATCACTGTTTTGCCCAATTCTTCAAGAAACGTGACAGCCTGCTCTACATTTTCACACAGGCAATACTCCGGAAATTTAAATCCATTTTTTCTACAAAACTCTCTCATTTTATATTTATCCGTAAAAAGTTCTGCCATTTCACTGCCTATACCACTACAGCCCACTTTTTCTGCTACATATGCCACGGTTGGAACTGCTATATCACTTTCATCTGTCAAAACAGCATCTACCTGGTATTGTTTTGCGAACTCTAGATTACCTTTTTTATCAAGAACATTCATGACTCCTCTAATATCTGCATATTCAAATCCAGCAGAATCTTCATATAAGTTTGTATTTGCAACTTGATACCCTAATTCTTTTGCTCGCTTAATCAAGGGGACCTGCCATGTTCCTCCCGCAATCACCATAATTGTCTTCATTTCGTTCTCCTATCTAAAAAATTCTTTACTGTTTTTATTTGATAAACATATCGTTCTTGCAGGTACATATACTCTATTTTTTTCTGTCGAGTTGTTTATATAACTCCCTGCACCTATTAAGGTATAATCTTCTAAAATATTCCCACCTCTGACAGCACTCTGAATTCCTAAAAAGCAATTATTTTTTACGATTGTCTTCCCGGCTATTACTGAAGAAGGTGAAAAATAATTGAAATCACCCACTGTAGATTCATGCGATAATTGACAACCATTCCAGATAATATTTCCCGAACCTATTTTCGTTCCATAGGCAAGTACAACATTTTCCAGTATGATATTTCCATCTCCCATTTGTAAACATTCCAGTCTTGCAGAAGGGTGTATTATATTTACTAATTCGTACCCTTTTCTTTTTATCTGGTAGTATATTTCTTTTCTTATATCATTCATAGCTCTATATCCTATTGCCAAAATGAAAGAGTACTCTTCTGGTTGATATTTTCTACTAATTGATTCAAATTCTACAACAGGAAGTCCATCTCTTTTTCTTTCTGTTATATATCTCCTATTCATAGTATACGCATCTACAACTATATCCATATATTTCTCAGCATAAAACCGAAGCATACTACCAAAATCATTTGCCCCAAATACTACACAACGTTTTTTCATCTTCTTCAACCTTTATAAAATTTTCTAACCTGCTCTGCCACAAATAAAATATCAGATTCTCTCAATTTATAATATAACGGAAGTCTTAGCAGCTTTTCACTTTCTGCTGTGGTATATTTGTCTTCCCCAAAAAAAGTACCATATTTTTTCCCTGCCGGTGCCGAATGAAGTGGTATGTAGTGAAAAACTGCATTAATTCCGGCTTGTTTCAAAAATTCTATTAACTTCTGTCTTTCCTCCAAGCTTTGAGTTTTAATATAAAACATATGAGCATTATGTGAACATTCTTCCGGAATCACAGGTAGCTTTATATATTCTTTCTCCTCTAATTCTTTTAATGATTCATAATACAGAGTCCAACTTCTCATTCTATCTTCAAATATTTTGTCTGCCACCTCTAACTGAGCCCATAAATATGCTGCATTCAATTCACTTGGAAGATAAGAAGAGCCTGCATCCATCCATGTATACTTATCTATTTGCCCTCTAAAAAATTTACTTCTATTTGTACCTTTCTCCCTTATAATTTCTGCACGTTCAATATCCTTCTCGTTTTTAATTAAAAGGGCACCGCCCTCTCCCATACTGTAATTCTTGGTTTCATGAAAGCTATAGCAGCCATAGTCACCAATAGTTCCCAAGGGTCTTCCCTTATAAAAGGAGTTAACTCCCTGTGCTGCATCCTCTATCACAAATAAGTTGTATCTTCTTGCCATATCACAAATTTCATCCATCTTACAGGAAACCCCTGCGTAATGAACCGGCACAATAGCTTTTGTTTTTTCTGTAATAGCGTCTTCAATCAGTCTTTCATCAATATTCATTGTCTCCGGTCTGATATCTACGAATACAGCCTTTGCTCCTCTTAACACAAAAGCATCCGCTGTAGATACAAACGTATAAGAAGGCATAATTACCTCGTCACCTGGCTGGATATCGCATAAAATTGCTGCCATTTCTGTAGCATGGGTACACGAGGTTGTCAATAAAGCTTTGGACGTTCCTGTTGTTTCTTCCAGCCATTTAGAACATTTCTTTGTGAAATTTCCATCCCCACAAATTTTTCTATTCTGTATAACCTGTTCAATATAATCTATTTCTTTCCCCACCACTGGCGGCACATTAAAATTAATCATTGCTTTCTCCTTCTTTTTCGTTTGTTTTTATTTTCCAGATTTGATAACCAGCAACCTCTTTGTATAATTCTGCCTCTGCCTCAGAATAATAGTGCTCCTGTATAAATTTCACCTTATTATTCAATGTTCTCGTATCTGTATCTACCAGATATACTCTGTCTTCCACAAGTGCTTTTAAAGGCTGTGATATCCCATATGCCTCCATACACGCTCTTTCCTCTGGAAAATTTGTCATAACACTTGCAAAATACAGGGCATTTCGCAAATATCCCTTCTCCAGTGTCTGAAATGGATTCCATTCATAATACAGTGTCTGCATAGTAGTCTGAAAATCTAAAAAATAGAAATTGTCTCTATTATCTTCTATCTCTTTTATTAATCCATTTTCCGGCTTACCTTTATTTACATTTTTTCTATATTTTCTAGCATCATAATTCCATGACTCAAAAAAAACATTGTCAATATAAGATTTTCTATTTTCGCTAACCACATCCTGATAACTACGATCAGGCAAATATAACGGTATTTGCAACATCAGACAAACTGCATTAAGTATAACACATATTCTACTAATTTCAACAAAATTGCTTTGATTTTCTTTGTATTTTTCTTTCCAAAAATAAAGAATACTCAAAAATACTCCTGCCAGTACAGCATATTCTACTCTGTATACAACTCTTTCTCTTATAAAGAAATAAAGCATATACACAAAACCTACTAATGACAAAAGAAATCCCGTCCAACAATATTTTCTCTGAAATATACACATAAGTACAAATAGAAATGCTGTAGCCAGAAATATTGGATATCCTGTAATTCCTCTTGTCTGCATATTTTCCAGTATCATTTCCTTAGAAATTTCTACATTTTTGTTATAGTTTTCTATAATATCAGCAGTCTTTTGCATAATCTCAAGCGTAAACACTTCATTATCTGCAAAATTCCATGTTCTCATAAGGTAATAATCATTTTCTGAAACTCCAATTTTCTTCAGTTCTTCTCCGTATGCCTCATACCCATAATCCGCGGAATCTACAATTCGTCCTCTTGCTTCTCCATATTCTCTAAAAAATCTATATTCTTCATTTTGATTATAAATATAATCATCAAATTTATCCATTCCAAATGCTACTACAATGACTAAAATTCCGGGAATCATAATCCACAGTATTCTCTTCTTGAAAGTTTCTTCTTTTCTCTCTTTTTGAAACAACCTTACAAACTCTACTATTAAAATAAATAGCAGAAACCCTCCTGCTATATAAATCACATAAAATCTTATTAGCGTTCCGGCCAGGCATATCAACGCAGAACCCCACTTTAACTTCCAGGATTTATTCTCAAACAAGGCCCAAACAAATACAATCCCACCTCCCATAACGGCCAACATTGCTGTCTTTGTAAATTGCACCAAAATATAAGCGTCATCTGCAAAGAAGGTTAACAGAATTGCAATCAATAATAGCGCTATAGGACGCTCCATTTCTTTTAGCAGCATATAAGATACTAAAATTAATGATATATTTATTAACACCAATTGAAAAATCAAATACCAACTAATTCCTGGAAAAGCATAATAGAAAGGTAACATAATATATCCCCATAAAATATTTATAAATATCATATGCGGATTCGGTGCATCTCCGTATGCCCCAGACATAATGGACGCCATTAAAAAGTCATCCGACACTTCGTATTTTATATCACAAAACAATAGAATTGTTAAAAAAAACACTATATTTATAGTCAATGCCAGTACCTTATCTGATTTCCATTCTTTATTGTTATAAAACTTTTTTATTTCTTTTGTCCTTTCCACAATACCTCACTCCTACTTACCTTTTCTCTTCAAAATGGTTACTCCCATTTTTACCATTTCTACTGTTATTTGTTCTCTCTGTACTAATAATATCACCCCATATAGTCCAAAAAAGAGCACTGCTGTTATAACCAATTCCCCAAAAGTCGAAAAAGCAATCGTATGTTTCATTAGTAGCATGACTACACTGGCTACTAATGCTGCCACCAGATTTTCTCGAACACTGATTTCTTTTACAATTTGCCCCAGCATCTTTTTCAAATACATACACTGGACCGCTAGTACAACAAATTCTGCCAGTAGAGTCGCAAAAGCTGCTCCTGTCGCGCCATACTTTCCAATCAAAAAAAGATTCAACACAAAGTCCAGCAATGCTCCCCATATTATGGAATACAATACTTTTTTCTCTTCTCCTTGAGGTGTAAGAATCTGTATTCCTGTAATATTGGACAGCCCGATAAAAAGTACAGCTGGCATTAATATCTGCATAGGAAGAACCGATGCTCCATAGCTTTCACCTGCCAGAAGTTGTATAGCTTCTGGCGCCATAAAGGTAAAATACACAGACACTGAAATCCCAATTATCATCACAAAATTAAAGGCTTTTACTACCATTCTCTGAAATGCCCCTTTATCTTTCTTTTCTATATAGTAAGAAAGTCTGGGGAGCAGTACTGTTCCGAGAGAAGTAATCAGACTTACCAACAGTGTTTTCACTTTAATAGCAGCAGTATAGTAGCCCACCTCTCTGCTCCCCTTCATAAAACCAATCATAACAATATCCATATTTGTGTATACGCTAATGGCCGCTGATGTAGCAAAAAAGATAAGAATAGGCTTTAAGTGTTTTTTAAATTCATACGGTGCTATTTTACGAAAGCTCACATATTTATGGAGATTTATAAAATTCAAAAGATATGATGCGCTTCCTGCAAAAACTGTAATTGCCCCATACTTTACATAGTCATTCGGATTCTTGATCCACAGAAACATCATCACAATAGAAATAATCTTAAACGCAATAGAACATGTAGTAATATATGTATATTGTTCCATTGCATTATAAAACCAAGTTACACCTACAACATTCAAAACCATACTGACACTGTTAATAAGTAGAAGTGTTTTCTCTCCCGCAAAATCTGGAACCAAAAACAACAGTATCAAAAAAACGAAATATGTCAGTACCATCGTTCCACCATTTAAAAGCATTAACTCCTGTACTGTTTTTGACAGAGCTTCTTTATCATCACGCACTTTTGCGCAGGTGCGAATTCCATATGTAGGAATCCCCAGCGATGCAAACATGGAAAAATAGGTAATCACAGAGGCAGAAAAATCTACACGACCAATACCTTCCGGTTGTAAAACACGAAGTACATAAGGTGCCGTAATCAACGGAAAAATAATAGAAGAAACCGTCAAAATTGCATTCATGATAAAATTAAATTTAATGGAATGTGTCTTCATACCTAATCTTCTCCTATATGATTTCGTTTCTTGCACATTCTGGCAATCCACGCATAGCATTTAAAGTTCATTTTCCGAAATAACCGAAGTGTCCCGCTCTCTTCCCCTGAACGGCGGTAAATCTCCGGACTTTTTTCTTTCAGTTCTCTGTCAAATGCACGGAACTTCTGTCGTATCTCTCTGTCCTTTTCCGGAAAACTCATGAAAACAGTGATTTGGTCTCCCACCATCTGGGCAATCCGCTTTCCAATATAATCAATTTTACCTTCTGTTCCGGTCTTTGCATATTCCTGGAAAAAATCTGTCAGATGCAAGATAACATCAATATGATTCTGCATATGTTTCTGATATCCCTGAAGACTGACACTCTGGGTCATCACGGCCAGCCTGTACATGTAAACAAACAAGTCCAGAAACTGTACGGTTTCTACATAAGGAATGGGATACAACACATATTCCACGTCCACATAAAAGCAGTGCTCATCCAGACGAATCTGATTTTCTTTTAAAATACTGGTCTGTATCACAAGGGCATGCATGGCAATCTGCTTTCTTTTTCCGGCCTCTTCAAAAGACCAGATTTCTTTTTCTTTCAGAACTTTATAATCTACCGGTGTTTTCTCCCCGGTCACATCATTGACTTCATAATAATTTGTAACCACATACTGAGCCGTGCAATTTTTTAAAGCTTTTACCAGTTTGACGAAATCTTCTGTGTCAACCCAGTCATCTCCATCTACCACTTTAAAATAAGTCCCTTTGGCCTCCTGAATTCCACGGTTTATAGTAGAACCATGCCCTCCGTTTTCCTTTGAAATCACCCGGAACGTCTGGGGATATTGCCTTTCATACACCTTTCCAATCTCTGCCGTCCTGTCTTTGGAACCATCATCTACAATTAAGACTTCGACTTCCTCCAGGATTTCCGGGCTTAGAAAGGAATCCAATGTCTGTTTCAAATATTTTTCCACATTATACGAGGGAATGGTAATTGTCAGCACCTTCTGCATACTTCTTCTCCTTATTCTCTACTGCCTCAAACTATCGCTTTTTTTTCGCAGACCGGACAGTATATTCATTATGCCATACAAATGCCGTTTCATCAGAAACAACAAAATCTTATCTTTTTTTGACAATGTTTTTATATAGGGATTCTGCAAAAATCCTGGATATTTCTCTTCCACATAAATCCGAAACTTTTTCAGCCATATACTCTTACTGTTTTCCAGAATAATCTCTTTAGACGGAACAAAATATCCATGTTCAAAAAACATGTATTCCAGCTCCTTTTGAAATTCTCCCGCCCTTTCCTTCTGACTGAAATAATCACGCAGAAACTCCAGCACCCATGTCCGGTCTTCGTAACTGCGTTCAAAATTGCTGCTGTGCATAATAGAACCTTTTCTCAACATATAATAGTAAAAAGGTTCATCACCCACATATCCTATTCTCTCTGCCTGCAGTAAAAATCTCGGTGTGGTTGCCAGGTCTTCATAATGCCGTCCTTTCGGATAGCGAATACCAGATTTGTCCCAAAATTTTTTACGGTACAGGCAACAGCATGCAGAAGGAGATTTCAGCAAAACCTCAGGATTTGTCCTGGCAGAAAAAACCTTATTTTCCGGCATTCCGTAGTGATACAAATCTCTTCTCCCGGTTTCCTCTTCAATGGATTCAAAGTCAAAAAATACCATATCGGCCTGAAGCTTGTCTGCACAGGCAACTGTCTTTTCCACCAGATGCGGTACTACACTGTCATCTCCGTCTATAAAAAACAAATATTCTCCTTTTGCCTGCCTGGCTCCATAATTTCTGGCATCACTGAGCCCGCCATTTTCTTTATGGAACACCTGGATTCTCTTATCGGCACAGGCATATTCCTCGCAGATTTCTCCGCTTTTATCCGTTCCTCCGTCATCTACCAGAAGAATTTCTATGTTTTTTTCGGTCTGTGCCTGAAGACTTTCAACACACCCCCGAATATACCTTTCAATATTATACACCGGTACAATAATACTGGCTTTTTTCATGCTCTGACTCCTTATTTTTCCAGCAGTCTTTGCTGCTGTTTTTTCAATGTTTCCAGACTATAGGCTTCCTTTTTTCCAATCCAGGAAATATGTTCCCTGTCTGTTTCTCTATGTTTTAAAATAAAATCTGCCCAGACCTCCGGCTTCTCTTTCAGTGGTAAAAACCAGCAGTTCTCCGTAATCTTCACTTCCGTTGTAATAGTATCACTCATCAGGCTGGGAAGTCCCGTACACTGGGCCTCTACTCCCACAGTAGGAAGTCCTTCAAAATATGACGGAAGCAGAAAAAAATCCATGGCCTGGAAGAGTCTGTCCGGGTCTTTTCGAAAGCCGAGAAGCCGAACACTGTCTTCCAGTCCTTTTTCTTTTATCCTCTTTTCTACGGTCTCAAACCGCTCTCCTCTTCCCAATAAAAGCAGCACTGCTTCCGGACATTTCCTTTTCAGTTCTTCAAAAATATCTATTAAAAAGTAATGGTTTTTCTGGTAAACGAAGTTTCCCACATGTCCCACCACAAACTTGTTTTCTAAATTCAGTTCTTTTCTTACATCGTCTCTAACCGCAGACGAATATGTAAATTTCTTTAAATCTACGGCATTAAATATCATCTGAAATCTGTCTGATTTTACTATCTTTTCAGGAAACATCCACAGTCCCGCTTTTTCAGAACAGCCGTAATACTCTGTAGCTGCCCTGTACAAAGACAATCTGCAGAACTTATGGATGCTGTCAAAAATCATCCTTTTCACAGGATTCTCACAATCATTTCCACTGGTATGACTGTGAATGAAAATCCTGGGAACCTTTTTTTTCTTTGCTGCCCAGGCAGCAATGCAGTCAATGGCCGTGGAAATATTGAGATACACAATATCGTAGGATTCTGCTTCCAATATTCTGCATACTTCCCGGTATTGTCCTACCGGGTGTTTTAAATTGGGAATTGCAAAAATGCGGGAATGATACTTTTGCAGGAAGGTTTCCAATTCCGGAGAAACCTCATTCGTCAGAAAATCAATTCTGATGTTCTCTGTATGAACATTCTCTAAAAAATTCAGGAGATATTTGTCAATGCCTCCTCCGTATCCGTCCATGATAAATCCTGCCAGTATCTTTTTCATCTTTTGTTTCCGCCTTTTCTTTTATTTTGTACTCTGCATGTACTGCATCAGATATCCCAAGAATGTCCACAGCACAAATGCTGCCGGGGAGTTTGTATAGAGCCCTTCCATTAGAAATCCCATAGCCACAGCCACTACCAGAATGCAGGCAGAAAGTATTCCTATGTAATTCCGATCCGAATCTTCTGTTTTAAGAATATTTTTTCCCCACCGGCAAAATACCAGAATGCCAAATGCCAGAAAAATTCCAATCCCCAACAGGCCTTGATAAACCATAATATTTAAGTATTCATTATGCAGGCTCACATACTCCCCCTGGGAATTATGTACCGCATAAGTATCCGGAAGCTTCTCCCTCACATATGGAAGAAAGGAATTATACCCGGTTCCCACCACTGGGCTGGTCTGCCAGATTTCCAGTCCGCTTTTCCAAAGAGCAATCCTGCCGTTTGTCACGTCCTTTTCCAAATCAGCAGCCCGCTCCGTCTGTTGTGTCTGTTGTGTCTGTTGTGTCTGTTGTGTCTTTTGCGTATTCTGTGCCTGTGTGTTCTGTTTTTGTGTATTCTGCTGTTTTTGCGCATCCATAATTTTTATCTCAGCTTCTATTTTTTCACTATATCCTGTTTTCACATGGGAACCGCCTCCTATAAAAACAACGGCAGCAAAAACAACCATCAAAACACGAAGGGCAAATGTTTTCTTCGCCCACTTGCCTGTAACACCTGCAAAAATCAGCCAGAAAACACTTGCCAGGGCAAGAGCCAATTCTGCAGTCCGGGAATCTGCAAAAAGAATATATCCATAATTCACTGCAAGAATAAGTACATAGGGTATCTTTTTCCAGCTTTTTTTCGTCATGCAATGATACAGACACAGCAAAACCGCAAGGGTACTGAGCACACCGCCATAATTGGGGTCTGTATAGACTCCCCAGAGCCTTCCCCAATAAAATCCCGCTAACATCAGTTCATTCCCTGAAGTAAACCACTTTGCGTGGTACAATGTCTGCATCAAATACAGACTTACAGCCGCGGCTCCCCCACTGTAAAGCAGAAGTACATGGGAGAAGAAATGAAATTCTTTTTTATAGGAAGACTTCTCTCGCTTTGTATCACACATATAGAGCAGAAAGAATAAAAATCCTGTCCATATCATCCACTTCATGTCCGCTATTCCTGCACCATACTTCCAATTCACCAAAATACTAATGCCAAAGCTGGCACAAAACAACACCAATACTACCAAATAGGGTGTCTTCACATAATCTTTCCAGTAAATCATTCTCCCTAAAAGCGCCAACGCTCCCAATATCAGACATCCCTTCACCAACAGGGGCTGCACCGGCGAATCATACAGAAAGGCATTAAAAGTCACAAGTCCCAGCAGCAGATACGCCAGCTTAAATGCCCATTCCAGATACTTTACATACTCCTTTTTCACTAACTTCATCAACAATCCCCTTATTTCTCTGCTTTACAGTTCTTTTTCCACTAACTGAAATGCGGACTCAATGACCTTGTCCATATCGTAATACTTATACTCTGCCAGTCTGCCGCCAAACAGAACCTTATCTTCTTTATCTGCCAGTTTTTTATATTTCTGGTACAGACTCTGATTTCTCTCATCATTAATGGGATAGTAAGGTTCCATGCCTTCCTGCCAGTCCGACGGATATTCTCTGGTAATGACAGTCTTTGGCTGTGTGCCGAATTCAAAGTGCTTATGCTCAATGATTCTGGTATAGGGAGTTTCGCGGTCTGTATAGTTTACCACAGCCACACCCTGATAATTTTCTTTATCCAAAGTTTCTGTTTCAAACTTCAGACTTCTGTATTCCAGCTTTCCGAAGCAATAATCATAGTAAGAATCAATGGTTCCTGTATACAGAAGCTTTTCGCCCAGAGCATTGTATTTTTCCCGATTTTCATTGTAATCCACACCGGTTTCCATATCACAGCCTTCAAACAGCTTGTCTATCAGCACATTGTAGCCGCCGATAGGAATTCCCTGATACAGATCATTAAAATAATTATTATCATAGGTATATCTTACAGGAAGTCTCTTAATAATGAAAGACGGTAAATCTTTACAATCGCGGCCCCATTGTTTTTCGGTATAGCCCTTGATGAGTTTTTTGTAAATATCCTCTCCAACTAAACTGATGGCCTGCTCTTCCAGATTCTTAGGTTCTCCCTTTACGCTGGCTTTCTGTTTTTCAATAATCGCTTTTGCCTCTTCCGGGGTGCTGATATTCCACATTTTACTGAAGGTGTTCATATTAAAGGGCATATTATACATCTCGCCGTGGAAATTAGCCACCGGAGAATTGGTATAGCGGTTAAACTCCACCAGAGAATTCACAAACTGCCATACTTTTTTATTGCTGGTATGGAAAATGTGGGCGCCGTATTTGTGGACATGAATGTCTTCTACATCTTCACAGTAAAGATTTCCTCCTATGGTATCACGCTTTTCCACTACCAGGCATTTCTTGCCTGCCTTTGTGGCATGATAAGCAAAAACTCCGGAAAACAATCCGCTTCCTACTAAGACATAATCATATTTTTTCATATTCTTTTTCCTCGCTTTGTAAAATTTTCACTTTGCTTTTCCTTATCTGTTACCGGTTGGATTTCACCTTGGAATACACCGTGGGAAGTCCGCTCCGCACTATATGTACAATTCTTGCCAGAGCTGTACACAAAAACACGGATTTCTGTTTCATACAGACAAGGGCTATTTTTAATGCCTTACTGTCTCTGGCTTTTGCCCTGAGCACCAGGCTTTCAAAAAGGGAATCCGAAAAAACTTCCCGGCAGAACTGCGCCCTGTCTTTGTGTTTCATTCCGGCTCTCCTGTCGCAGTTTCGCTCTAAGGCGGAGAGTATATATCTTCCGTACAGGCTGCCCAGAATGGCACAGGTTTCCTCTGTATCGGTTTGCCAGAAACGCTGCTGGTCATACAGCATGGCTATTCGCCTTCTATGGAGAGGGTAATAGTCCGGTACAAATTTCGTCGTCAAACTTCCTTCCATGCGCTTTGCATAATGATACGGCGCAATATCCAGGATATTCATGGCCTGGATATGCATACAAAACTGAATATTAAAAACAATATCTTCGATAAGCCGTACCGTTTCATACTGCAGCCTTTCTTTTTGTATGTGCTCCAGGCTGTAAAACTTGTTCCAGGCATATCCGTATATAGTTTCCTGTTCCAGATAGATAATGTGTTCTCTCATCTTCTGCTGACTGGAAAAAAACTGCCTTCTCGGCCGAATCTCATGGGTATAATTCAGCTTTCCATCCCGGTCATAATATTCTTCTTTATGCCCGATAATGGTCAGCTCGGCCGGATTTTCCTGCAGTGCTTTGTACACTTCTTCCAGCACAGTCGCTTCTACATAATCATCCGGATCCATAAACCAGATATACTGCCCTTTCGCATGGCTCATTCCTGTATTTCTGGCAGGGCTTAAACCACGGTTTTTCTCATGATGAAACACCTGGATCCTCTCGTCGTTTTTTGCCAGTTTCTCTGCAATTTCTCCTGTTTTATCCGGAGATCCGTCCTCCACAATCAACAGTTCCCAGTCCGAAAATGTCTGTGCAACAATACTTTTCACTGCTTTTTCCAGATATTTTTCTACTCCGTAAGCAGGCATCACCACAGTAAAAAATGGTCTATTCATTTTCTGTCAGCTCCTCAATCAATTCAATAATCTTCTTATAAGACTGGGGTCTGTCAAACTGTTCCTCTGCAATTGTCCTCGCCTTTTTCCCCATTTCTGTTCTTCCTGCCTCGTCTTCATACAGCTTTTCAATGGCATCTGCCAAAACGTTGACATCCTCCGGCATAATATTGATACCAAATCCGTCATGCTCGACCTTGTTTCTGAATTCCGGACTCATACAGGTATTAATCATTGGTTTTCCCGCTGCCAGATAATCCCCGATTTTCGTCACAATACTCTGGGGCGCTTTCTTCACGAACGAATTCACCAGAATATCGGATTTTGCCAGATAGGCCGTCATTTTCGGGTAAGGTGCGTAACCTACAAATTCTACGTTACTGCAATTCTGCTCTTTTGCCAGGGTTTCTAGTTCTTCTTTTAAAGGCCCCCCGCCCAGAATTTTAATTTTTATCCGTGTTCTGCCCCGCTTCAAAAGTTCTTTGCCTGCCAGCACCATAGTACGGATATCATAGCTGGTTCCGATGGTTCCGGCATAGGAAACCCAAAACTCCCTCTCTTCTTTTGGTATCTGCGGGCTGTAAACTTCTACCCCTGCATCGAACTCTGCAATTTCATTTCCCACATAGACGGTTTTTTTCGGCACATCCAGTTTCTGGTGTTTCAACGGTCTGTCCCGGTATTCATCTGAAGTCCCAATAATCCCTGATACCAGAGCATATACCTTTTCCGCGTCCCTCAAAAGAGGATAAAAGAGGACATCGCTGATAACCGGTACATCCAGTACCATCCGCATGGCCTCCGGCCACAAGTCATTGACATCAGGAACAAAGGGAATCCCCTTCTCTTTGGCATATTCTGCTGCTGCAAGTGCCACATCATTGGGAGGGATTTCACAATAAATCAAATCATAATCCCCTTCTTTTTCCAGAAGCTGCCGTAGATTTTTTGCAGCGATACGATGGCTTCTGATTCTACGCAGATCAATATTCTTCTTATATCCCGGCTCATAAATAAATTTTAAATTAAATTTATAGTTTTCTTTTTTAATCTCATCAAGATTCCTCTGGGCTTTCTCCCAATGTTGAAAGGTTGTAGTGATTAAATCCACCTGATATCCCGCATCAGACAGAAATTCTCCAATATACCGAAAACGGCTGTATCCTTTTTCGTTGTCAAGTTTCACACCCATGGAAATTACTGCTATCTTTTTCATATTCATCTCCTGTCTATCTCAGCACCGCAAGGGCCGTGTCTATCATAACCTTAAAATCGCCCCATATGCTAAATTCTATCAAATACTGCAAGTTATATTTCATTTTCTCTGGTAAAACATATTCCACATAGATTTCATCTGTACTTTTGTCTGTTGTCTGGCTATATTTGTCTAAGATTTCATCTTCATCTTTATAGGCAATACTGGTTCTGGATGTAATTCCGGCCGGAAGTAAAAGCGTTGCCATCATCTCCGGCGAATAGCTGTCTACATATTTCTGTACTTCCGGTCTTGTCCCTACAAAGCTCATATCTCCCGTGAGTACATTAAATAACTGCGGAAGTTCATCCAGACGACATTTGCGAAGTTTATTCCCCATTCTGGTAATTCTGGAATCCTGTCCGGTAGTCACCAGCGGCCCCTTCTTGTCCGCATCTGCCACCATAGTCCGAAATTTAAAAATACGGTACTTTTTTCCATACTGAGTCACTCTTTCCTGACGATAAAAAACCGGTCCTTTGCTGTCCAGTTTAATGCATACTGCCAGTATGAGCATTACCGGTAACAAAAGAACGGTCAAAATAAATGACAGAACCACGTCCAAAAAACGTTTGGCCACAAGTGCCCCACGCTTTTTGGAAAGGTACCTATAATATTTTTTTACTTCTTCCTGTTTCATTTTCTGCGGAAGTGCATCCCAACTTTTTAACATGCTTACAGTTCCTTTACTATTTTTCTGTAGGTTTCAATGATAAAATCTACCTGCTCATCTGTCAGACAAGTATGAAGCGGCAGCGTAATTTCATTTTCAAACATATGATACGCATTAGGGAAATCCTGAATGTCAAATCCCAGGTTTTTATATGCCGTCATCATAGGAAGTGGTTTATAATGCACATTTGTAGCAATCTCCGCCTCTGCCATTTTCACAATGACATCATTGCACACTTCTCTGCTTTTTCCAACTAGACGTGTGAGATACAAATGCCCACTGGAAGTATGCTTATCACTATAATGTTTCAAAACTTCAATATTCAAGTCTTGAAATGCATAATCATATCTTCTGATAATCTCCCGTCTTCTCTTTAAAATATCAGGATATCTTTTTAATTGTATCAGGCCAATAGATGCCATAATATCTGTCATGTTACATTTATAATACGGACCGGCAATGTCATATTCCCAATTTCCTAATTGTGTTTTAGCCAAGGCGTCTTTATTCTGTCCATGAAGTGAATAGAGCATATATTGATTATAAATATCTTCATTATCGATACCTGGAATGGTACGCCATACAGCTGCTCCGCCTTCTGCTGTTGTAAGATTTTTAACTGCATGGAAAGAAAAACTGGTAAAGTCTGCAATTTCTCCTGCCATTTTTCCCTCTCTGGAAGCACCAAAGGCATGTGCGCCATCAGCAAGAATGGCAATCCTTCCCATCGCTTCCTGTATCTCATTGTTCGCATGAAAAAGAGATTTCTTTTCCTCTGCAATCTGAAATAATTCCCGGTAGTGCGGATAAATAATACCAGCCAAATCTACTGCTATTACTGCCTTTGTTTTTTCTGATACTGCTTCTCTTACTTTTTCCGGATTCATATCAAAAGTGCCCGGAACTGTATCTACCAGAACAGGTATTGCCCCTACATGGCAGATAACACTGCAGGATGCTGTATAGGTATATGCACTGGTGATAACCTCATCTCCCGGTCCAACTCCTAGAATACGAAGGCTCAATTCCAGACTTGCTGTAGCAGAGTTAAGGCATGCTGCTTTTGCAGTATGACAATATGCTGCAATTTCATTTTCAAATCTTTTTGTTTTCGGTCCTGTAGTAATCCAACCGCTTCGCAAAGTATCTGCAACTTCAGCAATCTCTTCTTCTGTGATGTCTGGTGGTGAAAATGGTACTTTCATAATTGTATATTCTCCAAATCTTCTTAGTTCTATTTCTTATTATATCTGTTTTTCTTATAAAAGCAAGTTATTGAACTATTACGTTTATAATTTATCTACTTACGCTTTCATATGATAAGTCGGAACCATCTCCGCCACTTTCTCTTTAATCTGTACATCGTCCTGATAGCACGCTTCTTTTAAATCTGCCAGCTGCTGGAAAAATTCATCCTCGTTCATTTCAATGGGCTTCCCAATATGAATCAGTTTGTTGGCAGTTTCTTTCATGCCTTCCTCTGCCATCAAAAGTTCTTCATACAATTTTTCTCCCGGACGAAGTCCCGTATATTCAATCTTAATGTCTATATCCGGAGTGTAGCCGGACAGACGGATCAGATTTCTGGCCATATCATCAATTTTCACCGGTTTTCCCATTTCCAGGACAAAAATTTCTCCTCCTCTGGCATAGGCTCCTGCCTGAAGCACCAAAGATACAGCCTCCGGAATCGTCATAAAATATCGAATAATATTTTTGTCTGTAACCGTTACAGGGCCGCCCTCTGCAATCTGCTTTTTAAACAAAGGAATCACACTTCCATTACTTCCCAGTACATTTCCAAAGCGCACCGCAACAAACTCTGTATCCGATATTTTATTAAAGCTCTGAACAATCATTTCACATAGTCGTTTAGATGCCCCCATAATATTCGTGGGATTTACTGCCTTATCTGTAGAAATCAGCACAAAACGTTTGACTCCGTTGTCACTGGCTGCTTTGGCGGTTTTATATGTCCCAAACACATTGTTCTTAATTGCCTCATTCGGACTGTCTTCCATCAGTGGGACATGCTTATGAGCTGCCGCATGGTACACAATATCCGGATGATATGTCTCAAAAATACTGTTTATCCGATGGGTATTCCGCACAGAACCAATCAACGTTTCCAGATTCAATTCTGGATAATGGCGCTGCAATTCCTGCTGGATTTCATAAGCATTATTCTCATAAATATCAAAGACAATCAACTGCTTTGGCTGATATGCCGCAATCTGACGGCACAATTCACTTCCGATAGAACCTCCGCCGCCGGTTACCATGACTACCTTATCTTTCACATATCCCATGATTTCATCCAGATTGACCTGTATGGGCTCTCTCCCAAGTAAATCTGTGATTTCTACATCTCTTAATTTACTGACATTTACCTCACCATCAATCAGCTGATACATTCCCGGCAAAGTTTTCAATTCACAGCCAGACATTTGACAGATTTCCAGGATTTCTTTTTTCTCTTCTAATGGGGCAGAAGGAATGGCCAGAATAATACTTTTAATTTTGTATTCTTCTACATTTTTCAAGATGGTAGAGCGGTCTCCCACAATAGGAATACCATTTATATAACGCCCTGCTTTGTTGCGGTCATCATCAATCACACAACATATTTTCATTGACAAAAACTTACTGTCCATAATTTCTTTTATAATAGCTCTACCTGCTTCTCCGGCTCCAACCACCATAACCCGCTTCCATTTATTCCATCCACTGAACTTCTGCTCTTTAACCTCTTTTAAATGGCGCAAAAAGCGATAAGAAAACCGCAAGGCAGATACCATAGCCGTCTGCAATAAAATCTGAAAAAAGAAATAGCTTCTCGGCATAGAATACTGCAGCATATACATGCTTGCAATCTGCACTAAAAAGGCAATTCCATTTGCAATCAAAATATATCCTACTTCATGAACACCTACAAATTTCCAAAGACTGTGATACATACGACAAAAATAAAAAATAATCAAATTCAATGCAATACCTATTGGCAAATAATGATACAAATTTGACAGATACGGTACTTCAATTCCTGCATAAGAAAAATCAAATCGTGCCATGAGAGCAAGCAGTGATGATGCAATTATAATTCCAATATCAAATAATGCCAACAGCAAGGCTCTTCTTACCCATTGTAAATCCAGTAAATGCTCTTGCTTTTTATCCTGTCTTTCCATTTTTTTGTCCTTCTTCCATACTTATACTCAAATCTTCCATTATACAAAGATACCCTCTGCTGAATGAAGAGGCAACAAAATGCGGACAGCAGTCTACTCATTCCAACAAGAAGGTTCTAACGTAGACAGTATACATCATTCTAAGGGTATTTACAATTATTATAAGTCACAAAATCCTGAATAAACTTTTAATTTTCCTTTAAAGCCCTTTTAATTTTCTAACATTTTTCTTTTTTATCTATTATTTACAGCCAATATCTGTTATAATAAAAATACCTATAAACAACTATTTTCCGCCGCTCCTCCCTATAACAGCGGCATCACGGAAAGAGGTGAATCTATATGATGAAAAAACTGAGCAAACTGTTGGTTTTCCTGTTGACTCTGGTCTTAATCGGAAGTTCCCCCGGTATTTCTCCCATACAGGCAGCCGCAGAAAATGCAGCCAACGAAACCCAAAAAGAAAAGGAACTGGAAACCGTATCCAAAACTGCAGATACGATTGTTCTGAAAGCAGGGAAAAACTACGAATACGCAAGAAAAGTCACCGATGACAAGCAAAACGCCTCCTGGAAATGGGCTGAGAAGAAACAATATGACGCACAAAAAGAAACCGTTTCTTTTACCGGATTGAAGGCAGATACAGAGTATACGTTTACCCGCCGCACAGTCGGCGATACAGACGAAAAGTATCTGAAATCCACCATTATCCGAACAGAAAAGGTTCCTGACAACAAAAATGACACCAACACGGACACTTCCACCGACACTTCAAACATCGGTACTGACACACTGCCTCCGGGCGACGCCAAGGACAACGACTCCAACATAACACCTACATTCGACACACAGAACAACGACTCCCAGACAACTCCTACAGACGACTCGTCAAACAAAGACTCATACGATACCCCCTCCGATAACGCACAGAACAACAGCACGCAAACCACAGACTCCATAACTACACCTCCGAAGGAAGCACCGCCATCTACGGATGAGCCGGACCCGGAAACACCTCCCGAAAGCCCAAGAGAAGCCCCGGCCATACCGGCTCTCCAATCCTGTACCGACACCACTGTACTTCTAACCACACAGCCCAATCAGGAGTACGCACTGGTACAGCAGGAAGATTCCGCAAACTGGAAATGGCAGTCCTCCGGTTCTTTTGAAAACCTGACTCCCGGAACTTCTTACGAATTTGTAACGCGCTTCTGTAAATCCGAAACGCAGGAGGCCAGCCCGGCCAGCGAAAAGCTGAAAGTCACCACAAAGTTTTCCGCAGCCAAAGCTCCGCAAAGTCCCCAGGCTGCAGAAAAAGGAGAAACATTCCTGGTTCTGCAAAAGCAGGAAAACGTTCTGTATGGTATTTCCGAAGACGGCAAAAACTGGACCTGGACAGAAAACCCGCGGTTTGGAAACTTAAAATCCGGAACCGCCTACCAATTTGCAGCCAGACAGAAGTTCAATGCCGATACGGATATGGAAAGCGAAATCAGCGGCAGTTCTGTTTTAAAAACTTACGTTGCTTTCAACGGATACATAGATGGAATTACAGCCGGAGCGACTTACGACAGAGGCACGAACCTGACCGCCACAGCTGTGGGCACCGGTATGGACAATCCCAATCCTTCCGCCGGCGATTCCCGCTGGATTCCCCGGAACTGGAACTGGGACGGAAAGACCAACCGCACCTGGTCCGACGCCCCTTATTCGGTAACCTTCGTTCTGAACAAAGCAGGCAATTACGAACTTACCGTTGGCTTTGACCTGGAAGAGTATACGGAAAATGGCTGGAAAGCAGTGGGACAGTCCAAATCTTCTGCAATAGAATTTAAAGCTGTAGTTCCGGTTTATACCATTACTTCCTCTGCGGATAAGAACGGACGCATTTCACCGGAAGGCAGCATTGAAATTCAGGAGGGAGAAAACGCAGAATTTACGTTTCTCCCCAACAAAAACTACCGTGTGGCAAAGGTTCTGGTAGATGGAAAATCCGTTTCTGTGAAAAACAACAAATATACCATGAAAAACGTGAAAGCAGACCATACCATCACCGTTTCCTTTGAGCGGACAGACAAAGCAGCCGCACCCAAAACAGCAGATAATACCCACGCAGGACTTTACATGGCGCTCTTTGCAGCTTCCTGTGGTATTCTTCTCCTTCTGGCCGTTATCTACACCAAACGGCAAAAGTAGCAAAATAACAGATAAGGCTGCCCTATGAAAGATTCATGCCTTTCATGGGACAGCCCTGTTCTCTATTTCTCTGGTTTCTCTTCTTCTAAAGCCGTGATATACGATTTTAAAAATTCATAAATCTCCCCTTCCGTAGGCGGACACCCTTTCAGGGAATGTTGAAAATCCTTTGTGCAAAGTCCGATTCCCAGTTCTCCTGTCTGTCCCCGGTACCCCTGTCCAATGCAGATTTTTTCTTTTAACTGCCCCAGAATCCCCTCTTCTTTCAGCTTTTGCAGGGCCGGCAGCAGATAGCCGTAGCAGGCACTGCAGGATTCCACTTCTTCCACAGCATCGGCCAGTTCCACGACTTTTCGCTCTTTGGGATAATACGCTCCCCGCAAAGGCCGGTTTAACTCCCGAAATTCTGCCAGCCGCCAGTCGGAAAGCCCTACTCCCAGTTCTTCTGCCATGGTGATATAGGGAACTTCTTCCACCTCATATCCCATAAGATGACAGACATAGGCATCGCACAAAACCGGGTCGGCCGCCGCCATAATCCGGTTCAGCACCACCGGATTGCCGCCGTCTTCAAAATCCCAGTCCCCACAGATGTTGTCCACCACCACAAAATCCTGACGGATTCCCGCATTCAGATGGGCAATGGGCTTGTGCAGACCCAGAGCATGAAAGCGGCGTTTTTCTGCGTTGGGAAGCAGGCCCTTCATATTTTTCAGAGCACAGGTGATTTTCGTCTGGCAATGGCCTTTCATCACCGGTACGTTGATGAGAAAATCCAGTTTCAGCGCTTCTTCACAGATTTTTAACTCCATTCCCTGGCAATCGCAAGTCTGCCAGTTATCTTTCTGCAAATCCAAAAATTCCACCCGGTACTTTTCCACTAAATCATCATAACCGCAAAGCGCGGCAGCCTCCGGGGTCTTATCTCCCACCCAGGAGCCCTCTAGCATCACCAGATTCTGAAATCCCCTTTCCTGCAGGTATTCTATTATTCCCGCCACAATTTCCGGGTGTGTCGTAGCCCCCCAGGAGGGCTCCGATGGAGACACCAGATTGGGTTTGATGCCAATGCGGCATTCTTTGTCGGGAATCTGTTCCTGCAAATTTGCTTCCTGTAAAAGCTGTTTTGTCATTTCTTTATATTCGGTTCCGTAAATCGCCAGAATTTCCTGTTCTCTCATAATTCTCCTTACTCTCCTTTATAAATCATCAAGCAGCGCCGTGCTCTTGGCATAAGCCGTGCTTTTTGCCTCGAAGAAATCGGTTTTCACCATATTGGCATTGGAATAGCGGCTGACCCACTTCATGCTCTCCGGCTCTTCTTCATATCCGGGGTACAAAATTTCCAGACCGATTCCGGTCATACGCAGATTTCCCAGATATTTTATATAGGAAGTAAGCATTTCCTCAGACAGACCGGGAATGTCCTCGCCAATGACGTAACGCCCCCACTGCATTTCCTGCCGGACGCCTTCTTTCATCATTTCTCTCAGCATCTGTACGTTTTCCTCTGTAAAAAGCTGCGGCTCTTCTTTCTTTAATTCCAAAATCATATTCCGAAACAGCCATAAATGGGTATTCTCGTCCCGGTTGATGTAACGGATTTCCTGGGCGCAGCCAGGCATTTTTCCATTGCGGCTGAGATTGTAAAAAAACAGAAAACCACTGTAAAAATAGACGCCCTCCAGAATATAATTGGCCATCATCACCTTTAAAAGTGTCTGGGCATCCTGCTTTTCCTGAAATTCATTATACAAGTTTCCGATAAAGGTATTTCTCTCTAAAAGATGGGCATCGGATTTCCACTGATACAAAATTTCATTTCGCTTTTCCGGGCTGCAAATAGTGTCCAGCATGTAACTGTAGCTCTGGCTGTGGACACATTCCTGAAAAGCCTGTATGGACAGGCATAAATTAATTTCATTAGCTGTCACATATTCACTGATACAGGGCAGGTTGGCGGACTGTATGGAATCCAGAAACACCAGGAAACTGAGAATCTTGTCATAAGCCTGCCGCTCTTTTTTGGAAAGTCCCGGATAATCTTTTTTGTCCTGGGAAAGGTTGATTTCCTCCGGTATCCAGAAATTGTTCATGGCCTGCCGGTACCAGTCGCTGACCCAGGTATAACGCATTTGCGTAAAATCATTGAGGTTGGTAGTATTTCCCCCTATCATACGTCTGAGACGCACTTCGGTATCCCCCTGAGGATTAAACAATGGTTTTTTCGTTAATTTTATCATATTTTTCTCCGCTTATTTCATTATAGTATAAACATTCTTTTCTCTCAATGCTTTTTCTGCTTTAAGACGCAGCCCTAAGAAGCGCAGCTTTCGCACTCCTCCACTTCCAGCGATTTACTCCGTACATAGTAAATGGTTTTCACGCCCAGTTCCCATGCGCTCAGATACAGGTCAAACAACTGCCGCAGGGTATACTGGTTGGTGATATAGAGATTCATACTCTGAGCCTGGTCTATATGCCTTTGGCGCACTGCACAGGCCCGGACACTGAAACGCTGGTCCGTCTGATGGGCGCTCTGATAGTAATAATAGGTGTCTACGGACAATTCCGGCGCCACTCTTGGCAGCATACTTCCCTTTTTTTCTTCCATAAAAAATTTCTTCATCACCGGGTCTACGCCTGCTGTGGTGCCAGCCAGAATACTGGTGCTGCTGGTAGGCGCCGCTGCCAGCAGATACCCATTCCGAATCCCGCAAAAGGCAACTTTTTCCGCCAGTTGTTTCCAGAATCGGGACGAGTACCCTCTTTTTGCAAAATAGGCCCCGGTTTGCCAGTCACTGCCGGAAAAATATGGGTATGCCCCTTTCTCTTCTGCCAGACGGGCACTGGCCTTTATGGCAAAATAATTGATTCTTTCAAAAATTTCATCTGCAAAGTGCAGATGCTCTTCACTTTCCCAGAGAATTCTCCGCTTTGCCAGCATGTGATGATAACCGCTGACGCCCAGCCCGATTCCCCGGTAATTCTGATTGGTAATCTGTGCATAGGGCAGAGGATAAAAATTCAAATCAATGACGTTGTCCAAGGCTCGCACCGCTGTTTCCACCAGATCCTCCATATACGCATCATCTTCCACCGGAATCTTACCAAGGGAGAGGCTGGCCAGATTGCACACCACAAAATCCCCCGGCTTTGCAGTTGTCACCACCACAGTTTCTCCTTCCTTCGTCTGAATTTCTCTGGAAACAGAAGAAACAGGAGACAGATTCTGAGCAATTTCCGTGCACAGGTTGGAACAGTAGATTACCCCTTTATGACTGTTAGGATTGGCCCGATTTACGGTATCTCTGTTAAACGCAAAAGGAGTTCCCGTCTCTGCCGCAGATTTTAATATCAAACGGATAATGTCTTTCAGTACCACAGTTCTTTTACAAATCCGCTCATCCTGCACACATTCTTCATACCTCTGTTCCCACTCTTCCCCGTAAAAATCCTCCAGATGCCAGCCTTTGGCCTGAAAAATTTCGTGCGGACACATCAGACACCAGTCCTGGCTCATGTCTTCTTTTGCCTTTTTCCAGAATAAATCCGGATAGCAGACCGCCGGAAAAATATCGTGGGCTTTCATTCTCTCGTCTCCGTTGTTGGTTCGTATCTGAAGAAATTCCGGCAAATCCCGGTGCCAGGCGTCCAGATACACAGCCGCAGCTCCCTGGCGCATGCCAAGCTGGTCCACGGCTACAGCAGTGTCATTAACCAGACGCAGCCAGCGAATCACGCCACCTGCCGCCCCCTGAAAGCCCCGGATACTGCTGCCGCTGGCTCTCACTTTCCCGAAATACAGCCCCATGCCTCCGCCAAACTTGCTGACCTGGGCAAAATTGTCCAGGCTTCTGTAAATGCCTTCCAGACTGTCGGGAACGGTATCGATAAAGCAGCTGGAAAGCTGGTGATAAGGCTTTCTGGCATTGGACAGAGTCGGAGTTGCCATAGTAACTTCCTGCAAACTCAGCATATCGTAAAATTTCCGCACCCATTCCATGCGCCCCGGCCCTTTTTCGGTTTCCCTCTTTTCCTTCATGGCCAGGTGAAGGGCAATGCCCAGATACATTTCCTGGGGCGTTTCCAGAGCAATATGTTCCCCGGTACGAATCACATAGCGTTTCAGCAGAAGTTCCAGACCGGAGAAATTGAAAATCTTGTCCCGTTCCGGCCGCAGCATGGATTCTGCCTGTCTGAGTTCCTCTTTGGAATAATGTTCCAGAATATAAGCGCCATACAGCCCTTGTTTGGTGAGATATTGTATCTTTTCGTAAAAGTTGTGAATCTTTCTGCTTTTCATTTCTATTTTCAGTTCTTCCTGAAACTGGAAATTCAAAAGTCTTGCCCCTATAAATTCCCACTTCGGCGCAATCTCCTCCGTCAGCTCCACAGCGCTTCGGATAAGAAGCTCCAGTTTTTCTTTCTCACTCTTATGTTCTCTGCCAAGATGCTCAAAACGCTCTGTCAGTTTTTCTAATGCGTATTCTTTTTGAGGAAATTCCCGCTCTATCTCCCGCAGTATGCGCTGAAAATTTTCCCCATAGGGAAGTACTGCTTTTTTATTTTTATTATTCATGTTTTCATTCTCCCTTATATACTACATATAGTATTTTCCCCATCATATCATACTTTATATATTAATACTAGAGTTTTTTAGTTAAGTATTTTCACAAAAAAAGAAGCCTTGCGTCCGCATTTTTTTCTTTACGATGGGATAAAAATTGTGTAAAGTAAAGGGGAAAAACAATGTTTTATACCATCAGGAGGATTTTTCATGTCACAGACAAGAGCATCTATTTTTGAATCTGACGGCATCCCCGCATTTTCCAAAACCCTGCCGCTGGCCTTACAGCATGTGGTGGCAATGATTGTGGGCTGTGTCACTCCGGCTATTCTGATTTCTGACGTTGCCGGATTAAATGAACGGGACAGAGTCATTCTCGTACAGGCCGCTTTATTTGTATCTGCTATCAGTACCCTGCTGCAGCTTTTTCCTGTTTTTAATGGAAAGAAGTTTCAGCTGGGTTCCAGACTTCCCGTTATTATGGGTATCAGCTTTGCCTATGTGCCCAGTATGCAGGCGATCGCCGAATCTTATGATGTGGGAACGATTTTGGGCGCTCAGGTTATCGGCGGTATTGTTGCCATTCTTGTAGGCTTTACTATCCGCAAAATCCGTGTGCTGTTTCCGCCTATTGTTACAGGAACCGTAGTTTTTACGATTGGCTTGTCCCTGTATCCTACCGCTGTAAAATACATGGCCGGCGGCGCCTCCAGTCCGGAATACGGTTCCTGGAAAAACTGGCTGGTGGCTTTCTTTACTCTGGCTGTTGTGGTAGGATTGAACCATTTTGCAAAAGGCACTCTGAAACTGGCTTCCATTCTCATCGGTATCATCGCCGGTTATGCGGCGGCTGCCTGTTTCGGACTGGTGGATTTTTCCGATGTTTCTTCCGCTGGTTTTTTCCAGCTTCCGAAGCCTCTGCACTTTGGTCTTCACTTTGAGCCTTCTGCCTGCGTGGCTATCGGCATTCTGTTTGGTATTAATTCCATACAGGCCATCGGTGATTTTTCTGCCACCACGGTAGGCAGTATGAACCGGGAACCAAAGACAAAGGAACTCCAGGGCGGTATTTTAATGTACGGTATCAGCAACATTGCCGGCGCGCTCTTTGGCGGACTTCCAACAGCCACCTTCAGTCAGAATGTGGGCATTGTCACAACGACAAAGGTCATCAACCGCTGTGTGCTTGGTCTGGCCGCTGTTATCCTTATGGTTGCAGGATTTGTGCCCAAGTTTTCAGCCCTTCTGACTACCATTCCCCAGTGTGTTCTGGGCGGTGCAACGATTTCTGTCTTTGCTTCCATTGCCATGACCGGAATCAAGCTGATTATGCGTCAGGAAATGAATTTCCGAAATTCTTCTATTGTAGGTCTTTCCGTAGCTCTGGGTATGGGTATCACACAGGTATCGGATTCTCTGGCTTCCTTTCCTGCATGGGTAACCACTATTTTCGGAAAATCTCCGGTAGTTGTAGCCACTCTGGCAGCCATACTTTTAAACATCATTCTTCCCAAAGAAGAACCTGCATCTTAAAAACTTTTCTGAAAAGGGGCACCGCAATTTCTGCGCATGCCCCTTTTGTATATCTGTATCCTATTTTCTGTCTTTTATGTGTCCTTTTCTATAGCCCATACCTGCGGCCAGGAATCCCGATATGCTAAGAATCGTTATCCAAAGCGGTCCCTTAGAAGCATCTCCGGTCTTAACACTGGTATTTTTTTGCTTATCCGAAGTCTCCCCGGATTTTGTGCCTGCCGCTTTCTGTCCGTTTACCTGCTGACCTGCAATATACTCTTCTTCTTTGGTATCTGTTTCTGCAGCCTCTGGGGTCTGGTCTGTGGCAGAGGGATTGCTCTCACTCTGACTCGTTGTTTCCTGACCTGTGCTCTCCTGCTGTTGATTCTCCTGTTCCGGCTCTTTTACAAGAGTAACCATGGCATCCGACACTTTGTCGCTGCCTTCTCCCCAGGAAAGTCTCACAATCATTTTCTCGGCAGTTTCATCCTGTCCTAAGGTCAGCAGACCGCTGCTGTCAATCACCGTCTGCTGGCTTTTACTGCCCAGCACTTCCCATTTCAGTTCCGGCACGGTATCCGCCGTTTTTTTCATTTCCACGCCAAACTGCTGACTCTCTCCCGGTTTTAGCTCTGCCGTTCCCGGTGTCACAGCCAACGACAGGCTTTCCTCTTCCACAGCCTTTGCTGCAACTGTTATGGGCTGTACTGCCTCCTTTGTTACGCCCTGCCAGGTATATTGCACTGTCATTTCCGTATAAGAACTGTTCAGAGCCTCTTGCATCCAGGTAACTTCTCCTGTCACATCACTTTCTGTCCCATCGCTCCACTTCGCCAGGACCTGCATTCCTGCTCCATCAAAACTCTCGCCTTCTATATAGGAAACTTTAGACGGCGCTTTTGCGATTGCAATGGATTCCAACTGTTTTTCTGGGGGTATTGTTTCATCTGTATCCGGTGCCTGCTCCTGTGTGTTCTTCCCCCGGCTTACCACCGTGAGATAATCGCTTGACATATAGCCGTACATTCCCTCAAAGTCGTATTTTCCGCTGTCTTTTACCACCGTGCTTCGGCTGCTGTCCAGCACTGCGTCACTCTGAATCTCATAAAAGCCTTCCGAAGGTTCCTCATTCCTCACCAACACCACATAGTTTGCCGCTTTTCCGGTTTTATACAGCAGCGTGGACGACACATTCTGCTCTTTCCGCACATTGACCGAGATATGTGTATCCGGAATGATTTCCTTAGCTGCAAGGGTGTAGGCTCCTGCGTCCTTACTGCCCAGTGTGCTGTCCAAACGCCATGCAATGTTGGCGGCTTTTTCTCCCCAATAGGGGTCTGATGCATATTTCACATTCAGACCACTGGCCTTATTTCCCAGAAAACCACCCTGATACCGGTAATCCCCCGGATAAAGATATCCTCTGGACATCCAGCCATTGGCAAAGTCTTCAATACAGGCCTCCACACTGCTGTACTGATTTGCATTGGCGCCGGGGGCCGCATCTGTGGCATTGAGCCCAAACAGGTTATTCTTTTTCTGGCTGATACTGCTCTTTCCCCAATTACTCTCATTGGCGGCAATTCCCGTCATCAGAAGCGCATGGACACCATATGTATTCTGGTTTTTTACAAAAGTTTCCCCTGTATTTTTCATTTTTGAGTTTGCGTTTACAAGCTTGTCCAGTGCTCCGTTGATTTCTTCCCCGGTATAGCCTGACTGGCTGCGCATGGGCAGATATTGAAAATAATTATAATAAGGCTCCTGAGGATTCACCGACTGTGTGCGCTGATTTTGCCTATAATCTGCAGCCATGACTCCGTAATCTGTATAAAAATAATGTCCGTCATAACTGTAATATATGGTTCCGGGTGTAAGGTAAGAAGGCGCAGGACCGTTATTCAGGCTTGTAGCATAACCGGGAGTTGTCATGTCCTGTACAATATGATGCATCAGTTTCCCATCTTTTACCTCATAGCAGCTGACCGCTTTGGCCTGGGACAGATTGACCACCTGCACCTCTTCCGCCTTTACCCAGCCAACCACACCGGAAAGCATAAATTTGTATTTTCCATTGGCAGAGCCAAGATACACTGCATCTGCACCATATGCCCCATTGGTATAGCCCTGCTTTGCAGTCTCCTGCTCGATAAACTCTGTAATCGCATTGTTTTTCGTACGGAAATTCACCACCTGGGGCTCTCCGCTTCTGGATTTGTTGGGTCCTGACGGATTTTCAATGAGCTTTGCCGAACTGTCTGCGTCTTTTATATTTCCTTCTTCATCCATGGAAGTGATATGGTCTTCTCCGGAAGTATTTTCACTTTGTACCTGACTCTCAGACTGTGCTTCCGCTGCAAAAACCGGCTTGGAAAAATTCCATACACCTGAAAGTCCGAGGCAAAACGCCAGCCCGAAAGCCAGCAGTTTTCGCTTTCTCATTCGTTTCTCCTTTCTCTGTCTGAACGATTTTTTTGCCTCATTAAATGTAACATATTCTTAATACTTTCGCAAGAAATTATCGCTGCTCTGCTTAAAAAAAGCCAGCTTTGAATATTTAAAATTCAAAGCTGGCTTTTTCCTATCATATTCCCTTTCACAATCCGGACGTTTTATTGCAGCGCTTCCTCTTCTTTTTCTCCTCGATTTAATAAAAGCGAGCAGGCTGCTCCAATTCCCAGACAAAGAACATTTGTTATCATACTGCCCAGGGACGAGGCAAAACTTCCAAACGGTATAATCATAATGGTTGCCGCGATTACAACACCTACAATGGCATGAAATACATAAGAATAGTATTTTTTCAAAAGGGCGTCCATCAGTTTCGCAAAACACACAACCGTTACAAGGGCTCCAATCCCTCCGGGAAGGATGACACTCATATCCAGATGTCCCAAGCCTTCAATAAATGGTGTATACAGCCCCAAAGGCATCAGCAGCGTAGAAAAGCTCATTCCCGGAACAATCACGCTTAAGGCCAGGCATACACCGCAGAAACCATACCAGCCCACATTGGGCACAAGTTTCACGGACAAAATCTCCAAGGCCGCCAATACTGCAAAAATTACCACTGCAGAAATCATCAGGGCTATCCAGGAGCCTTTTGTTCTGCCTTCTTTTCCTGCCTCCTGCATGAGAGATGGCAGCATACCTGCAATCAGTCCTACAAAAAGGCACACCGATGGATTCGGATATTTCTCCAGGAAAAATGCCAATATATTGGCAACACCGAGAAAGCCGACTCCAATGCCCAGAATCACCGGAAACAATTTCCGGATATGCACCAGAAAGTATTTTCTGGGATTAGACAGCAATTCCATCACCGGCTTATAGATCCCAAAAATAACACACAAAACACCTCCTGAAATCCCCGGAAGGACGGAACCCAGACCAATCAGCATTCCCTGAAGCATTTGAATCAAAAACATGCGCGTTTTTCTGTTTCCTGTTTTCTGCTCTTTCATCACATTTTTTCTCATCACTCTCTTTTCAATGTTTAGGTGTTCTTCATTGCAACACTGCCCACAATATCAGCTACATGCTCGCAGGCATCCGCGCATTTCTCAAGATACGTATAAATCTCTCTCCACGCAATGATATTTCTTACATCCTGCTCTTCTACATGAAGTTTTCTCATACTGGACATAAATAATTCATCTTCTTTTTCCTCTAAGGTATTCAGGCGGATAATGCTCTTCTTTAATTCTTTAGAATGTTTGAAATTCTTAAATTCTTTCAAAAGATTCTGAAGCTCCTCACAGCATTCAATCACTACATCCAGCATAGCAAACACTTCCGGCCGCATTTCCTGTACATGATTGATGTAAACACGTATCAGTACTTCCTCTATCTTATCCGTAACATCATCAATATGGTGGCTGAGCGCAATAATATCCTCTCTCTCAATCGGTGTGATAAACGCCTTTGCCAGCTTATCTGTAATCTCGTGTCTCTGGGAATCGGCCTGACGCTCTATCTCATGGACTTCTTCCATTCTCTTAGAAATTTCTTCCGGCTGAAACTTAGTCAGTATCTCTTTTAATAAATACGCCTCTTTGTAGCTGTATTCTGCACATTTGATAAAATTATCAAAATAGTAATCATCCTGTTTTTTTGACATTTGTAGTCCTCCTCTTATCCAAATATATACATAAATATTTTTGCCATACAAAAACTAATCAGTCCGCAGCCCGGGAAAGTAAAAATCCAGGTCAGCATCATATCCTTTACAACTCCGAAATTAATGGCAGAAAGCCTTTTTACTGCTCCTACTCCCATAATGGCACTGGTCTTTGTGTGTGTCGTAGAAACCGGAACTCCCATCAGACTGGAATACAGCAGGCAGACAGCTCCTGCAATATCTGCGGAAAAGCCCTGATAACGCTCCAGCTTTACCATGTTCATGCCCACGGATTTAATAATCTTTTCACCGCCTACACTGGTTCCCACAGCCATAACAACACTGCATACAAGCATCAGCCATACCGGAATTTCCATACCGCTTACGGATGTATGTCCTCCCGAAAAGGCAATTCCCAAAAACAAAACACCGATAAACTTCTGTCCGTCCTGGGCTCCATGCATAAAGCTCATAGCCGCTGCTCCGGCAATCTGGGCGCCTCCAAAAAAGCGGTTTGTCTTCCGTCTGTCCATACTCTGGCACACAACTGTAATTATCTTGCACACAACCCATCCGGTTGCAAATCCCAGAATCAGACTCAGAACAAGACCGTACAAAACCTTTACCCATTCGTCGAAATTGATTCCGCCCACACCTTGCTGAATGGCAATGGCCGCTCCGGACAGGCCGGCAATGAGGCTGTGGCTTTCACTGGTTGGAATTCCGAAAAAGGAGGCCGCTGTACTGTAAATAACAATAGACAACAAGGCCGCGCACAAGGCAATCAAAGCCTCATCTGTATGTTCTCCGAAGTCTACCATGTTACTAATAGTGGACGCCACCGAACTGTTAATCTGTGTCATAACAAAAACACCAAGGAAATTAAACCCTGCACTCATCAGGATTGCGGCCCTCACCGGCATACATCTGGTTGCTACACAGGTAGCAATGGCATTGGGCGCGTCCGTCCAGCCATTTACGAAAATAACCCCCAATGTAAGAACCACTGTAATAAACAGCACCGGATTTCTCACAACCTCCTGCCAGAAATTTATAAATGTCAATTCCATGCTCTCTTCCTCCGGTCTTTAAATTTCATTTGCAAATGCAGTAATGTTGTCTGTTTTTCCGATTACCACAATAATATCATCCCGGCGCAGACGATAATCCGGAATTACTTCAATATTCGTCTCATCTCCGTTCTCAATGGCAATGATGTTCAGCCGGTATCTCTGACGAATTTCTGTCTCTTCTATGCTTTTTCCAATCAAACGCTCCGAAATAGGTATCTGGCGAATTTCCACCTGGTTGCACAGAGAAACATATTCAAAAAAGTTATTGGACAACAGCTTCTTCCCAAGCCGCAGCGCCATATCCCGCTCCGGATATACCACTTCCGCACCAAGTTTTTCAAGCACGGCTCCCTGTTCAGGGCTTAATGCTTTTGCAATGACCCTGGGCACTCCCATCTCTATGACGCTCATGGTTGTCAATACGCTGACATCCACCTGTTCGCCAATGCAAATAATAACAACATCGCAATTTTGTATTCCGATTTCCTTTAAAGTATCTGCACTCAGGTTGTCTGCTACAAAAGCACAGTCCGTATACTGCCGTATTTCTCTTATCTTCTTTTCATCTTTGTCTACTGCAATGACTTCATTTCCTGATTGTGCCAGCATAGTGGCCAGCGCTTCTCCAAAGCGTCCCAGCCCAATCACTCCGTATGCTGCGTCTAGCTTCTTTTTCATTTTTATTTTCTCCTTTTTATCCTATTGCAACTTCTTCTTCTGAATATCTTGCTCTTGGCTCTGAACGGTTGACCCATATAGTAATCAAGGTGATGACTCCCACTCTTCCGGTAAACATCACAAGGATGATGACTACTTTTCCTGCCACACTAAGCCCCGGCGTAATTCCCGTGGAAAGTCCCACAGTTCCAAATGCAGAAACCACCTCAAATAAGAGCTGCATAAAACTCAGGTCCGGTTCCAGAATACACATAAAAAATACTGCAATGCATACTACAGTTCCTGAAAGAATGGTAATCATGAAAGCCTTTGAAATATTCTGCTCAGATATATTCCGCCGGAATGCATGCACAGTTCCTTTGGTACAGGTTCCTCTTATCTTCTGAAACATGATAAAAAAGGTACTTGTCTTGATACCGCCGCCTGTAGAACCCGGAGATGCACCGATAAACATCAGAATACACAGTACAAACAACCCTGCATTGGTAAATTCGCCAATGGGATAGGTGGAAAAACCAGCCGTTCTTGCAGAAACACTCTGAAAGAAGGCTCCCAGCCATGTAATATTTTCTGTTATTTTCAGCAGAACCGTTCCCACTGCAAGCAATACCACACTGGTAACAATGACCACTTTGGAATGAAGCGTCAATTCCCGGAAGCATCTCTGTTTCAGCAAATCCAGAATGACCAGAAAACCCAATCCGCCAAAAATAATCAGAATACTGGTGGTCATATTCAGTAAAACATCATTCTGATAAGGCGTCAGATTTCTAAGTCCTCCCAGAATATCAAAGCCCGAGTTGTTAAAGGCCGCAATGGAATGGAAAATGCTGATTCCTATGGCATGCAGTGTATCGTAATCCCTGCTGAAAACCAGAAAACTTAACACTGCTCCTCCCGCTTCAAAGCATAAAGTCATTAATAATACGGCCTTTACCAGTTTTACAATTCCCTTATAGGTGTCAATGTTTAAGGCTTCCTTTACCATCATCCGGCTTTTAAGACCAACCTTTTTTCTTGCCACCAGCATGAGACCTACTCCAAGGGACGTGACACCCAGGCCGCCGATTTGTATCAGAGCTGCAACAACTCCCTGTCCAAAGGCGGTAAAGTGGTCCGCTGTATCAATGGCAATCAGACCCGTTACACAGACCGCACTGGTAGAGGTAAACAGCGCGTCTATCACGGATACCTCTGCGCCGTCCTTTACAGATATAGGAAGGAGCAGCAAAATCATTCCGAGGAGAATGACGGCCGCAAATCCTCCCACAATCATTCTGCCGGGCGGCTGACTTCTTAAAAACATATTCATCTTTTTCATTTTTCTTTTCGTCCTGTCTTTTTTTTCTGAATCCTTTCTTTGTGTTCTTCCCACCATACCCATAAAGGTCCGGCAATACAAATAGAAGAATAACATCCTGAAACAAGTCCGGCCAAAAGAGGCAGTGAGAAATTCGTAATAGATTCCATTCCGTAAACAACTGAAACAATCAAAATAATAGCCGCACACAATACTACGGTAAATGCAGTATTAATGGAACGCTGCAGGGTTTCTGTGGTACTGATATCCACCAGCTCCGCCAGGGTATTCTTCTGCTTCACGCCGTTTCTGTGTTCACGTATTCTGTCATATAATACAATGGTATCATTGATAGAATATCCGATAATTGTCAGGGTAACTGCCACAAATGCATCGTTTACCGGAATCCGGAAAATTCCAAACACAAACAAGACTATCAGAATATCGTGAAGCAGCGCTATTACAGCTGTAACACCGGATGCAAGTCCTCCCAGAGCAGAAAACCGAAGGCGAATATATACCACAATAAACAGGAAAGACAGCACAATGGCAATGGCTGAATTTTTCAATGCCTTTGCACCGATATAAGGTTCTACTGCTGAAGTTTCTGAGGTTTCAAACTGATTGTCGTTTCCCTCATTAATAGCAGTTAAAATTTCTTTCTGCTGGTCAGGGGTCAGCCCGTTCTTTCCGGACAGCGTAATAACCAGATTCTTTTCTCCTGTAGCGGAATCTTCAGAGGTCTGTACATTCACACTTCTGTCCACAATCTCCTCTACCTTTTTCTGAATTTCTCCGGTATCTGCCTCTTTGCTGTATGTATACCGCAAGATAACTCCGCCGGTAAACTGCGTATCCAGCTTAATTCCGTTTACAGAACTCCATATGGTTCCCACGATGAGCATTGCCAGACTGGCCAGGAAGAAATACCTCTTTGCCTCTGCAAATTTCAGTATCTTTTTTTCCTTTTTTCTTCGGAACCATTTTTCTTTATTGAAGAACTTGTATCTTATTACAGAATTCAACATATATCTGGACATCCAGACGCCTGCCAGCAGATTGATAATTACACCGGTAAGCAGTGTATATCCAAAACTAAGCATGGTACCGGAACCAAAAATCATCAAAATTCCTGCTACTGCCGCGGTTGTAATATTTCCATCCAAGACAGAGGAAAATGCCCTTTTGTATCCATTCTTCACTGCAGTTCTGACGGAATTTCCTTTTTTCAGTTCTTCGCTGATTCGTTCACTGATAATAATATTGGCATCCACCGCCATACCAGCCGACAAAATCAGGCCTGCAATTCCCGGCAGTGTAATGGTATACTGAGGAACGGAAATAACCAGAACCTGCAGTGCGATCTGAAAGGCCAGTGTCAGGCAGCTTATCACTCCCGGAAGACGATACCAGCATATCATAAACAGACAAATCAGTATCATTGCAATTTCTGCTGCCAGCGCCATGGCATTTAAAGCCTTACCGCCAAGTGTGGGACTAATCGTACTGTAATTGGTCGTCTCCATGGAAAAAGGAAGAGCGCCTGAATTAATCTTGTCCGAAAGGCTCTGTGCTTCTTCTTTCGAGGACATACCTGTAATTTCTGCTTTGCCGCCTGTGATTTTGGCATTGACCGTGGGATTGGAAATCAGTTCTTCATCCATATAGATTCCCATATTCTGTCCCACAAGCTTTTCTGTGGCTTCTGCAAATTTCTTTGCACCTTCACTGCTGAATTCCAGTTCCACCACATATCGCTTCTGCTCATCTAAACCTACCTGGCTTCTGGAAATATCGGAGCCTTTTATATACACGGTATTGTCCGGACCGCGGAAGGTCAGTTCTGCCATTTCTCCAAGTTCCTGGATAGCTTCTTCCGGATTAAAATCTTTTTCATCCGACTTCCAGGGAAATCTCACAATCACATCCCCTGCTTTTTCATCTACCGTTACTTCCCTGTCTAAAATGTTCTGTGCGTCGAGACGTGTCTCAATAATCTCCCTGGCCATTTCCAACTGTTCCTCTGTTGGTTTTGTCTTCAGACCTGACGGTTCAAAAACAGCTTCCACACCGCCTCGGATATCAATTCCGAAACGCATGTCACGAATTCCTTTGATATCCTCTCCGCATCCGAAAACTGCAAGGCACACAAACAGAACGATTACTGCAAGAGCAACCCAAATATGTAATTTTTTATTTTTCATTTTTTCCCGCTTTCTTTATAACCTTTATTTTATAAAGTTCCGAAAGCAAGACTTCGTTTTTTTCCGTCTTTTTTTAATAGGATATAATACTCGCGCAGAAAACGCGCAAAAGAAAAGGAATAAAACTGAATGTACGACAAATAGACCCTCTTCAGACATACACCCAAAGAGAATATAAGAAATGCCAAAAGTTCCATGGAAAGTCTGTAAACATGTTTACGCTGCTCAAATTTCTGTGCAGAAAAAACTTCCTTCTGACTCTCCAGACGCATATAGTTCTCGTGAAGAATTTTCTTCTCCACATTATCCGTATACTTTGCTTCTGTCTGCATACCTGATCCGGATTCTTTCACAAAAACCTCCGAACCTTCGGACAGCAAAAAAGAAGGCAGAAAAATGCCAAACATAATCATTAACACAATTGCAACTGTTGATTTTAATCTGTGCTTCATTTTTCTCTCCTTCCTGTTTTTCACAAAGTATATAGAGAGTAACATTAAATGCATGATATGTCAATACATGATTTTCTTCTCTCCACTCTGTTCTATTGAAAAGAAACAGGACTCTGCCTTGTATCGTTCAGGTTTCCGAAAGAATCCTATACCAAGGCAAAGTCCTTTTATGTTACATATTTTTACTTTTTACAATCTGCCAAAGCATTAAGCCCTTTTCGCATTGATAGCTGCCTGAGCTGCTGCCAGCCTTGCGATAGGTACACGGAATGGTGAGCAGGAAACGTAGTCTAAGCCAATCTTATGGCAGAATTCTACAGAACTTGGGTCACCGCCGTGTTCTCCACAGATACCGATGTGTAAGTTTGGATTTACAGGTTTACCTAATTTGATAGCTGTTTCCATTAATTTACCAACACCAATCTGGTCTAATTTAGCGAATGGATCGTTTTCGAAGATTTTAGCATCATAGTAAGCATCTAAGAACTTACCAGCATCATCACGAGAGAATCCGTATGTCATCTGTGTTAAGTCGTTTGTACCGAAGCAGAAGAAGTCAGCGTCTTTAGCGATTTCGTCAGCTGTTAATGCAGCTCTTGGGATTTCAATCATTGTACCAACTTCGTAGTGTAATTCAATACCAGCTGCTGCGATTTCAGCGTCAGCTGTTTCAACAACGAATTTCTTAACGTATGCTAATTCTTTTGTATCTCCAACAAGTGGAATCATGATTTCCGGGCAAACGTTCCAGTCAGCGTGAGCTTTCTGTACGTTGATTGCTGCACGGATAACAGCTTTTGTCTGCATCTTAGCAATTTCTGGGTAAGTAACTGCAAGACGGCATCCGCGATGTCCCATCATTGGGTTGAACTCATGAAGAGAATCGATGATTGCTTTAATCTGTTCAACTGTTTTGCCCTGAGCATCTGCTAATTTCTTGATATCTTCTTCTGTTGTAGGAACGAACTCATGTAATGGCGGATCCAGGAAACGAATTGTAACTGGGTTACCTTCAAGAGCTTCGTATAATTTTTCGAAATCTCCCTGCTGTTCCGGAAGGATTTTCTCAAGAGCAGCTTCTCTTTCTTCTACTGTTTCAGAACAAATCATTTCACGGAATGCGTCAATTCTGTCACCTTCGAAGAACATATGCTCTGTACGGCAAAGACCGATACCTTCTGCACCAAGCTCACGAGCTTTGACAGCATCTGCTGGAGTATCAGCATTTGTACGAACTTTCATTGTTCTGTATTTATCAGCCCATCCCATGATTCTTCCGAATTCTCCAGCGATTGTAGCATCAACTGTAGGGATGATTCCGTCATAGATATTTCCTGTAGATCCGTCCAGAGAAATTGCATCTCCTTCGTGGTATTCTTTTCCGTTTAATGTGAATTTCTTGTTTGCTTCGTCCATCACGATGTCTCCACATCCAGATACACAGCATGTACCCATTCCACGTGCAACAACGGCAGCGTGAGATGTCATACCACCACGTACTGTCAGGATACCCTGAGCAGATTTCATACCTGTGATGTCTTCCGGAGATGTCTCCAGACGAACAAGGATTACTTTTTCTCCTCTTGCAGCCCACTCTACAGCGTCATCTGCTGTGAATACAACTTTACCGCAAGCAGCTCCTGGAGATGCTCCGAGTGCTTTTGCCATTGGTGTTGCAGCTTTTAATGCAGCAGCATCAAACTGTGGGTGAAGCAGAGTGTCAAGGTTTCTAGGATCGATCATAGCAACAGCTTCTTCTTCTGTTCTCATTCCCTCATCAACAAGGTCACAAGCGATCTTTAAAGCAGCCTGTGCTGTTCTCTTACCATTACGTGTCTGAAGCATATACAGTTTACCATGTTCTACAGTAAACTCCATATCCTGCATATCTCTGTAGTGTTTCTCCAGAGTATTGCATACTTCTTTAAACTGAGCAAATGCTTCCGGGAATTTCTGTTCCATTTCGGAAATGTGCATTGGAGTACGAACTCCGGCAACAACGTCTTCACCCTGTGCATTTGTCAGGAATTCTCCGAACAGACCATTTTCACCTGTAGCCGGGTCACGAGTAAATGCAACACCTGTACCACAGTCATCGCCCATGTTACCGAATGCCATCATCTGTACGTTAACAGCTGTACCCCAGGAATATGGGATATCGTTGTCACGACGATATACGTTAGCACGTGGGTTGTCCCAGGAACGGAATACGGCTTTAACAGCTCCCATTAACTGCTCTTTAGCGTCAGCCGGGAAGTCTTCACCGATTTTTTCTTTATATTCAGCTTTGAACTGTCCAGCCAGAGTTTTCAGGTCTTCTGCTGTAAGTTCAACGTCAAGAGTAACACCCTTTTCTTCTTTCATTTTGTCGATAAGCTCTTCAAAGTATTTCTTACCAACTTCCATAACTACGTCAGAGTACATCTGGATAAATCTTCTGTAGCAGTCCCATGCCCAACGAGCATTTCCTGATGCTTCTGCCAGAGTTTCAACAACTTCTTCATTTAAACCAAGGTTCAGGATAGTATCCATCATACCTGGCATAGAAGCTCTTGCTCCGGAACGAACAGATACAAGAAGTGGATTTTCTTTATCTCCGAATTTCTTTCCTGTTACTTCTTCCATTTTAACGATAGCTTCCATGATCTGTTCCATGATTTCATCGTTAATCTTTCTTCCATCTTCATAGTACTGAGTACAAGCATCTGTTGTAATTGTGAATCCCTGTGGTACCGGAAGACCTAATTTTGTCATCTCAGCAAGGTTCGCACCTTTACCACCGAGAGTGTTTCTCATGGATGCGTCACCTTCGGTGAACATATAAACCCATTTTGCCATTTTGAACATTCCTCCTAAAAGTAGATACTAGAAAAATAAATTGTTCAGTCCTTATTTTTCCCGGTGCAGGCTAACTGCGCTCGCACACAATATATTTTATCATAAGAAGTCATATAGTCAAGCAAGATTTGTTAATTTTTTTGCAATTTTTCCTGATTTTCCCTTCTATTTCCGTCAAAATTCCACAATACAAAATTGCATTTCATAATATGAAATAAATGGACATAAAATCAGCCCGGACCCCCATCCGGACTGATTTTCCTTCTATATAAAACCTTCTCACAAAACCTGTATCTTATTTCTTTTTCATCTTCAAAACAAGATGTCGCGGCAGACCATTTACCATAATCGGCTGATAATCTCCCTGAATCAGTGGTTTGATATAATCCACAAAGTCTTTTGTCACATAGTTGGCCTCCCGGTTCATCCATTCTCTCGGAACCAGCTTCTCTTCATTGGCAATTCTATGCACATCATAAATTCCGGTAGCGCTCATATACGGGTCATCAGAAACACGGTCAATCACTATCATCTTTCCGGTGTCCCCTTCGTCTGCTGCTTTCACAGCAGCACCGCCTACCATAAAGGCCTCGTCAATATCCACTCTGGACGCCATATGGGAAGCGCTTCTCTGAAGAGTAGATAATTCCACTGCTCTTGTCTTGCAGCCGCACTCTGCTGCCAGGAAGTTAGCCAGATAGGTAGCGGTTCCCTGAAGCTGCTTGTGTCCGAAAGCGTCTACATAGTCTCCTACGCTGCCAAGTTCGCAGACATAACGTCCGTCCTCCAGCTTAATCCCCTCAGAAACAGCAATGACAATAGACGATTTCTTTTTCAGAAGTTCTTTCACCTTCTTTAGGAATTTGTCTATATCAAAGGAAACTTCCGGAAGATAGATTAAATCCGGTCCATCGCAGTCTTCGGTCTTGGCCAGCGCCGTGGCACCGGTGAGCCAGCCTGCATTTCGTCCCATAATTTCCATAATGGTAATCATGTTCTTTTTATAGGTAAGTCCCTGAGCATCCCGAATGACTTCCTTCGTGGATGCGCCAATGTATTTGGCCGCACTGCCGAATCCCGGCGTGTGGTCTGTAAGCGCTAAATCGTTGTCAATGGTCTTTGGCACTCCCAGAAACTTCTGGCTCTGCCCTGTCAGAATCGCATAATCTGACAGTTTCTTAATGGTATCCATGGAATCATTGCCTCCGATATAAATAAAGGCATCAATTTCCAGTTTGTTTAAAATATCAAAGATTTTTTCATAAATCTCTTTATCCTGATGAATCTCCGGCAGTTTAAAACGGCAGGAGCCCAGAAATGCGGACGGAGTCCTTTTTAAAAGTTCAATGTCAAGTTCGGAGTGAATCTGTGTGGACAAATCTACATACTGCTCATCCAGTAATCCCTGAATGCCGTGAAGCATACCGTATACCTTATCAAATCCACGCTCAATAGCATTCTTATACACACCTGCAAGACTGGAATTAATGACAGCTGTAGGTCCGCCTGATTGTCCTACAATAATATTTCTTTTTTTCGCCATTTCGCCCTCTCCTCCTTTTTTTGAAAACGGAATCTATTGAAGATTATAACAAAAAAAATCCATACATTCAATAGATATATGGATTTTTGCACATTATTTTTATGTTTTTTCAAAGTTTTTTATGTATTTCATACAACTTTTCCGGTTTATGCGGCATCAGCTGACAAATTATCACCACTGCCCCTCTTTCGTAAAATACCAAAAGGAGGCCATCGCTTTAAGCAATAGCCTCCAAAATTTCAGACTACCTTAAAATGTGAATTTTTCTTCAAAGTAATCTTTCAAGTCTTCAATCTTAATTCTTTCCTGCTCCATGCTGTCTCTGTCACGAACCGTTACTGCTCCGTCCGTCTCAGAGTCAAAATCGTAAGTTACACAGAACGGTGTACCAATTTCGTCCTGACGACGATAGCGTTTTCCAATGTTTCCTCTGTCATCAAATTCACAGTTGTATTTCTTGGAAAGCTGTTCAAATACTTTTAAGGCGCCTTCGTTTAACTTCTTAGACAGCGGCAGTACACCAATTTTCACCGGTGCCAACGCCGGATGGAAGTGAAGTACGGTACGTACATCATTCTTCTCTGCGTCCAGAACCTCTTCATCATAAGCGCTGCACAGAAATGCCAGTACCATACGGTCTGCACCAAGAGACGGCTCAATCACGTATGGAATGTACTTCTGATTTGTTTCATCATCAAAATAGGTCAAATCCTGTCCGGATACATTCTGATGCTGTGTCAAATCATAATCGGTTCTGTCGGCAATGCCCCAGAGCTCGCCCCAGCCAAAGGGGAACAGGAACTCTACGTCTGTAGTGGCCTTGCTGTAGAAACTTAATTCTTCCTGGTCATGGTCACGGTAACGGACTTCTTCGTCTTTTAATCCCAGACTGTGCAGCCAGTCTAAGCAGAACTGTTTCCAGTATGCGAACCACTCCAAATCCGTATCCGGTTTACAGAAAAATTCCAGCTCCATCTGTTCAAATTCGCGGGTACGGAATGTAAAGTTACCCGGTGTAATTTCGTTACGGAAGGATTTCCCAATCTGGGCAATACCGAAAGGCAGTTTTTTCCGGGAGGTTCTCTGAACATTCTTGAAGTTTACAAAGATACCCTGTGCGGTTTCCGGTCTCAGATATACGGTGTTTTTCGCGTCTTCTGTAACGCCCTGGAAAGTTTTAAACATCAGGTTGAACTGACGGATATCGGTAAAGTTGTGCTTGCCGCAGGTCGGACATGGAATCTGGTGCTCTTCGATAAAGTCTTTCATCTTTTCCTGGCTCCATGCGTCTACGCTTCCTTCGATTTCAATGCCTTTTTCAGCACAGAAGTCTTCGATAATCTTATCTGCACGGAAACGCTCATGGCACTCTTTACAATCCATCAGCGGGTCAGAAAAACCGCCCAGATGACCGGAAGCTACCCATGTCTGAGGATTCATGAGGATCGCACAGTCCACACCAACGTTGTAAGGGCTTTCCATTACAAACTTCTGCCACCATGCTTTCTTAACGTTGTTCTTCAGCTCAACTCCCAGGTTTCCGTAGTCCCATGTATTAGCCAGACCTCCGTAAATTTCAGAACCCGGATATACAAATCCTCTGGATTTTGCAAGTGCAACAATCTTTTCCATTGTCTTTTCCATTGTACAATCTCCTCTATTTCTACAGTTTATAAAATTTATTGCATTTTACTGATAGGGACTATTATACCTGTTAAATCTTATCTTTTCAACCTCTAAAAAGGGAGTTTTTTCACAGAATGAAATTAACAGTTGACAAAACACCCTCCCAAGTATAAAATACAAGCCATATCAGACAAGGGCGTCTTTTATGTGTTTTCGCATAAAAGGCGTCTTTTTGTTATATAAAAACAGGAATATAAAGGATATGGAGGTATTTGATTATGTGTTCAGTTATGGGATATTGTGACAGCGGCCTTCTTCTGGAAGAATTTCAGAAGTATTTTCAGAGAACGGTTTCCAGAGGACCGGATGACAGCCGCATAACAGATACGGGAAAAGGCTTTCTGGGCTTTCACCGACTTGCCATTATGGGGCTTACCCCTTCCGGTATGCAGCCCTTTTCGCTGCATGGAAATCATCTGGTGTGCAATGGAGAAATCTATGGATTCGAGCGGATAAAAAAACAGCTTCTGGGAAAATACAGCTTTGAGAGCGACTCAGACTGCGAAATCCTGCTGCCTCTGTATGAGGAATACGGCACCGATATGTTTGCCATGCTGGACGCAGAGTTTGCCTGTATCCTCTATGACAGCAAAACCCAGGAATACATTGCAGCCAGAGACCCCATAGGCATTCGCCCTCTTTACTATGGACGGGATTCAAAAGGGGTCATGGTTTTCGCCAGTGAACCTAAAAATCTGGTGGGTTTATGTGAACATATCATGCCCTTCCCACCGGGACATTTTTACAAAGACGGCAAATTCGTGTGCTACTGTGACATTGCAAAAGCCGAAAACTACAGTGCTGACGATATGGAAACCGTATGCCAAAAGATTCATGACAAGCTCACTGCCGGAATTGAAAAGCGGCTGGTCGCCGATGCCAAGGTCGGTTTTCTCCTGTCCGGCGGTCTGGATTCTTCCCTGGTCTGTGCCGTGGCAGCACAAAAAAGCCAGGTTCCTATCCGCACCTTTGCCATTGGCATGAAGGAAGACGCCATTGATTTGAAATATGCCCGGCAGACAGCCGATTATATTGGCAGTCAGCACACGGAGGTCATCATCTCCAAGAAAGAGGTTCTGGCTTCCCTGGAAGAAGTCATTCAGCTCCTGGGCACTTTCGATATCACCACGATCCGCGCCAGCATTGGTATGTACCTGGTATGCAAAGCCATTCATGAACAGACAGACATCCGGGTTTTGCTTACCGGAGAAATTTCTGACGAATTATTCGGCTACAAATACACCGACTTTGCCCCTTCACCGGAAGAATTTCAAAAGGAATCACAGAAGCGGATTCGGGAACTGCATATGTATGACGTGCTCCGGGCGGACCGCTGCATTTCCGTAAATTCTCTGGAAGCAAGGGTTCCCTTCGGGGATTTGGACTTTGTACGCTACGTCATGAGCGTAAATCCAAAACTAAAAATGAACACTTACGGAAAAGGAAAATATCTACTGCGCCGCGCCTTTGAAAAAGGCCGGTATCTGCCCCCTGAGATTCTCTGGAGAGAAAAAGCTGCATTTTCAGACGCAGTGGGGCATTCTATGGTAGATTATCTGAAAGAATATGCAGACACTCAATACACCCAGAAAGAGTTTGAAGAGAAGCAAAAGGGCTATGCCCACGCACAGCCCTTTACCAAGGAATCCCTTTTGTACCGGGAAATTTTTGAAAAATATTATCCAGGACAAAGCCGGATGGTGGCAGACTTCTGGATGCCCAACAAAGCCTGGAAAGGCTGTAATGTAGACGACCCTTCCGCCAGAGTCCTGTCCAATTACGGTGCAAGCGGAGCCTAAATCTCTGTGGGATACCGGTTGTCAAAGCAAGCTTTGCAAAGAGGCAGACCTTCTGCCATAGCAGCCAAATCCTCCACTTTCATATATCCCAGGGAATCCGCACCAATCATCCTGCGGATTTCCTCCGTGGAGTGGGACACTGCCAGAAGCTGTTTATTGGAAGGCACGTCTGTTCCATAATAGCAGGGATAGAGAAAGGGAGGAGAGCTAATGCGCACATGCACCTTTCCGGCACCTGCCTGTTTTAAAAGCCGTATCAAATTGGCAATGGTGGTTCCCCGGACAATGGAATCGTCTACCAGAACAAGGTTCTTTCCTTTGACTGCCTGCTCCAGCACGCTGAGTTTCAGACGCACACTGGATTCCCGCTCCTCCTGTGTAGGTTTGATAAAGGTTCTTCCCACATAACTGTTTTTGTAAAAAGCCATTCCAAAGGGAATACCGGAGGCTTTGGCATACCCCTGTGCCGCAGTAATGCCCGAATCCGGCACGCCTGCCACCATGTCTGCCTCTGCGGGATAAACTTTCGCCAGGGCTTCTCCTGCTTTTAACCTGGATTCATAGACCGAAACCCCATCGATTTTGCTGTCCAGTCTGGCAAAATAAATGTATTCAAAAACACAGTGCGCCTGCTGCTTCTGACACAATTCCGTGTTGGAAAATACCTGCCCCTCGGAAATTGTCACAATTTCACCAGGACGGACATCACGAACAAACTCTGCACCAATGGCAGAAAGTGCACAGCTTTCCGAAGCAAATATATATGCCTCTCCCCGTTTGCCCAGACAGAGCGGCTTCAATCCCAGAGGGTCTCTTACGCCGATTAATTTCTGAGGACTGGCTATCACCAGGCCATAGGCGCCCTTGATTTTCTCTGCCGTCCGTAAAATTGCTTCTTCCACAGTTCTGGTATTCACTCTTTCTCTGGCAATGTAGTAGGCAATGACTTCTGAGTCCGTAGTGGTCTGGAAAATTGCACCGCTTTTCGCCAATTCTTCTCTCAGTTCCTTTGTATTCACTAAATTTCCGTTATGAGCCAGAGCCAGAGTACCCTTGATATAATGCAGCACTAAAGGCTGGGCATTATTTAACGCAGCCGCCCCTGTGGTAGAATACCGCACATGGCCGACACCCAGGTTTCCTTTCAGTTCTCTTAAATTTTCTTCTTTAAAAACTTCGTTTACAAGCCCCATGCCGCGATGTACATGCATATTTCCCACAGGCCCCTTTGTATCGCAGACGGCAATACCGCAGGATTCCTGTCCTCTGTGCTGCAGGGAAGACAGTCCGTAATAAACGGAATTTGCCACCTGTTCTCCTGCCGGGGCGTAAATACCGAATACGCCGCAGGCTTCTTTTATACGTTCTTCCAATGTTTTTTTCTCCTTTCCGCAGAAACGCAAAAAGACGCCTTGGATTTTCTCCAAAGCGCCTTTGCTTTACGATTAAGTAGTATACTCGAAATTCTGAATTTGTCAATCCCGTTTTCTCAATAATTTTCTTTCTGATAGAATCTTCCCAAAAGCGTATCTGTTTTCACCACATTTACAAATGCGTGAGGGTCTGCCTCCATCACCTTTTCGGTAAGGACTTTCGCCTCCATCGTTGATACCACGGAATATATCATTTTCCGCTTGGTATTGGAATACATACCCGTTGCTGTAAATTCCGTAGCGCTGTGGTTGGTAACCTCATAAATGGCCTGGTATACAGCTTCCGGTTCGTCCGTGATCACAAACAGCGTGACTTTCTTATACGTCTGATACAGCAGGTGAATCATCTGCGTGGAAGCATACTGAAAAATAATGGAATACAGAGCTTTGTCCCAGCCGAACAAATATCCTGCAACCAAAAGCACCATGGCATTTCCCAGAAGAATATAATTCCACACGTCCTTATTCTTCTTTTCCGCAAAATAAATGGCAATAAAATCCGTTCCTCCTGTAGAAGCGCCGCCGATTAACGCAATACTGATAGCCGCACCGTTAATCAACCCACCAAACACACTGATAAGCAGAATATCCTGGGTAATCGGTACGGAGGGTATTGCATCCGTAAGCACACTGGTAGCTATAATCAGCAAACTGGTGGTTATGGTAAAACGCTTGCCGATTGCCTTAAAGCTGATGATAGCCGGAATGGCATTCAACGCAAGGCTGATAGGGGAAAAAGGAACGGCAATAGCAAAAAAGCGGTCACAGATAGTCTGAAACAGCAGTGTCACTCCGTTAAATCCTCCCGGATACAATCCCCCTGCCCGCACAAAGGTCTTGATGTTCACAGCCATAATCACAGCGCCGATTAGACCAAAGATAATTCTCTTGGCTTCTCTTTTGGGGTCTATGTTTGTATTCACGTTTACACTCTCTTTCTTCTCCACGTTTTTTACAGCATATGTGCACGGAGTTCTTCCGGAGTCTCAAGGCTTAAATAAGCAGGTGCCACGTCAAATACGGTCTTGCAGCCTGTCTGTCCTTCCCGGCTCATGCGGTATGCCGCTCTTGCATATGCAGCAATGACAGAAGAAGTAAATTCTGGGTTGGAATCCAGCTTCAGACTGTATTCCACTACATGCTTATGCTCATCTTCCCACCCTGTGCTACCTGTACGGATAACAAAACCGCCGTGAGGAAGCCCTGCATGGTTGGCTGCCATTTCTTCCGCAGTAATGAAATGTACGGTTGTATCATACTCGTCAAAATAGTTTGGCATGGTTTTAATTTCGTTTTCAATCCTTACTTTGTCTGCACCGTCCTCAGCTACTACGAAGACTTCTCTTGTGTGCTTCTGGCGTGTGGTGAGTTCCGGATTTTCTCCGTTTCTTACTGCTTCCAGTGCGCTTTCCACAGGAATGGTATACTGTCTTGCGTCTAAGACTCCTTCAATTCTTCTCACTGCATCGGAATGGCCCTGACTGACACCTTTTCCCCAGAAGGTATAATCCTTACCTCCCGGCAAAATCGCATTGGCGTATAAGCGGTTCAGAGAAAACATACCCGGATCCCATCCCACAGAAATCATGGCTGTCTTATTTCCTTTCTTTGCCGCTTCATCTACAGCTGCAAAGTGTTCCGGAATTCTTGCGTGTGTATCAAAACTGTCTACAACGTTAAAATACTGTGCAAACTCCGGTGTCTGTACCGGCAGGTCTGTAGCGCTTCCGCCGCAGAGAATCAGCACGTCGATTTCATCTTTCATACTCACAGCCTGGTCTACATGATATACCTTTGCTGTCTCTGTAAGAATCTTTACCTCTTCGGGATTTCGTCTGGTAAAGACAGCAACCAGTTCCATATCCGGGTTATGTTTCACTGCGCACTCCACACCACGGCCTAAGTTTCCATATCCTAAAATACCAATTCTAATACTCATGTCACACTCTCCTATCTGTTTGTAGCCTGTATTTTCTCTTTCAGAATATATCAAATATCCTTTCTTTGTCAATGCCTGATTGAAAAAAAGGGCTGCGCAGAAGCGCAGCCACTTTTTTGTTATACCATGGTTGATTTAGTGATGGAACAGGCGAATTCCGGTAAACGCCATAACCATATTGTATTTGTTGCAGGTCTCAATAACCGCGTCATCTCTGACTGAGCCTCCCGGCTGTGCAATATAAGCTACACCGCTTTTGTGTGCGCGCTCAATGTTGTCAGAGAATGGAAAGAAGGCGTCAGAGCCAAGGGTCACTTCCTGAAGGGTATCCAGCCATGCTCTCTTTTCCTCTCTGGTAAAGACTTCCGGTTTCTCGGTAAATGTTTTTTCCCACGCACCGTCAGCCAGCACGTCCATGTATTCCTCGCCAATATAAACGTCAATGGCATTGTCTCTCTCTGCACGGGTAATGCTGTCTTTAAACGGAAGGTTCATAACCTTCGGGCACTGTCTTAACCACCAGTTGTCTGCTTTCTGTCCTGCCAGACGGGTACAGTGTACACGGGACTGCTGTCCAGCGCCTACACCGATGGCCTGTCCGTCTTTGACAAAGCATACGGAATTAGACTGTGTATATTTCAGAATTATCAGAGAAATCTTCATATCTCTTTTTGCTTCTTCGGTAAGTTCTTTTTTTTCTGTCACCAAATTGGAAATCAGTGCATCGTCAATAGCCAGTTCCTGACGTCCCTGCTCAAAGGTAACACCAAAGACCTGCTTGTGTTCCAGAGGAGCCGGTACATAGTCCGGGTCAATTTCAATGACATTGTAATTGCCTTTTTTCTTCTGTGCCAGAATTTCCAGGGCTTCTTCTGTGTAGCCCGGCGCAATGACACCATCGGAAACTTCTCTCTTAATGAGCATAGCGGTATCTTTATCGCACACATCAGAAAGGGAAATGAAGTCACCAAAGGAAGACATACGGTCTGCGCCCCTGGCTCTTGCGTAAGCACAGGCAATGGGAGAAAAGTTTTTCCAGTCCATATCGTCTACCCAGTAAATTTTTGCCAGAGTTTCCGTAAGCGGAAGTCCTACCGCTGCGCCTGCAGGGGATACATGCTTAAAAGAAGTTGCCGCCGGAAGACCTGTGGCTTTCTTTAAGTCTCTGACTAACTGCCAGCCGTTAAACGCGTCCAGGAAATTGATATATCCCGGTTTTCCTGACAATACTTTAATAGGAAGTTCTGCACCCTCTTCCATGTAAATTCTGGAAGGTTTCTGATTCGGATTACAGCCGTATTTCAAAGCTAATTCTTTCATAACAAAGTTCTCCTTTCCCGTTTCTTATTTATTTTTATTCACAATTCTGGTTTCATACTTGCCTGTTTCAATATCAATAAAACGCACAAACAGAGAAACTTTGTTGTCCTCATTGAGACTGCTCCATACCTGCTCTGTAAAAGCGTCAATTTCATTTGGAATACTTACCAGCTTCGGTTCGCCTTCAAAACTTGGCAGCGGATTGCCGTCATGCATATAAGTATGAATAAAATGGCCCTCTCCTGCCACCGGATTTTCGTAAGCGAAGGTATAGCGGTTGCAGGCCTCCGGATTTCCATTGTTGCTCTTTAAAATGGACATGGCATAATTGTATTTCCCGCCTTCCACATGCATAATACCGGAAATACGAGGGGTATAGTTTGGTCCGTCCGGCTCAAACTCCCTACATCTCAAGGACTGCTCAAAAGTCATCTGTTTGTCCATGCCTTCATAAATTGTATCGGTCTGGTCTCCGTTTGTCACAATGGTTTTGTTTCCCAATACACGCACAGGCGCGTAGATAATCAGACTTGGATCCACTAATTTGGAAGGGTCAAAGGCCTGTGTGCGGATGCCTTCTCCTTCTTCTACAAATACGCGGTTTCTGCTGTTTTCACTTCTTCCCATAATGAAGTAAGCGGCAACGGCCTTTTTTCCGTCCTCTGATTTTCCCAGCACAATTCCTCTGCCCGGATACGCATTGTCTCTCAATTCTTTTTCCAGTGATAACATTTCCATGAACATTTCTCCTTTTCCTGCTGTTCTATGATAAGATGAAATCCTGCCCGGAAGACTTTTCCCTTTCCACAGCGTCTTCTGACCTTCCCGTGAAATAAGAAAAAGCCCACTTTCCGAGCATATGTGCCCAGACGGTCGGCTTCTGCGGCTTATACTCCCCGTGGTCATTTCCACTTCCGTCAGTCATATAAGCACTTAAAACATACCATTTTGCAAAAGGGTTGTCAATCCCCTTTTCTGTCCTTTTCCCTTCTTGTTTTTAATTTTTTCCCAAGTATCAGCCGGGGCAGTCCCCCATAAAGCTCTGCTTCTGCCAGGATTTCATAACCTGCTCCCTGCATATTCTTCAGGCTGAAGCGGTTATCCGGGTGCACGGTACAAAGACAATACCACTGACTTAAGTCCCCGCGCTTTTTCAATGCTTCTTCTGCCGCCTCAAGCATCTTCCTCTGCAGTCCGTTTCCACAGAAAACTTTCTTTACAGCCGCCGTATCCATGTATACCAGATGTTCCCGCTCTTGTTCAGAAAGGGCTGTATACTCTGCCATGTATTCTTCCTTTTCCTCAGGAAAGAGCACGGCAAAAAAACCTGCCGCTTCCCGACTTTCCCGCTCTCTGGCCAGAATCACAAAACTGTTTCCCAGAAGCGCGTCTAACAGACAGGCTCTGTCTCCCGCTGCAAACCATTCCTTTTTCTGTACGTTTCGGGCAGCGTCTTCCATAATTTCCACCAGTTCCTCTATCTGCTCTGCCCCTGCCATTTCCATGACAAATTCCATTTTTCCGCCTTCCTCCTTGCTTTTTTCATCTGAAAATTATATGATACTTTTAGCTTTTCATCAAGAGAAGCCTGACTGTTTTTTCATTCAGGATTTACCGCACCGCAGCTATGCGGAGAAAAGGAGTTTTTATGGAAATCGAACGCAAATATCTGATTCATCAACTTCCCAAAGAACTGGAAACCTTTCCCTCCAGAAAAATCCAGCAAGCCTATCTCTGTATCAATCCGGTTGTCCGTATTCGCAGACAGGACGACGATTATTATCTGACCTACAAAGGAAAAGGCATGATGGTACGGGAGGAATACAATCTCCCCCTGACCAGGGAAGCCTACCAGCATTTAAAAGAAAAGGCGGATGGCCTTGTGCTCTCCAAAACCAGGTATCTGCTTCCCCTTCCCAATGACCTGACCATTGAACTGGACGTTTTTGACGCTCCCTATGAAGGTCTTTGGCTGGCAGAGGTAGAATTTTCCACAGAAGACGAGGCAAATGCCTTTGTTCCCCCTGCCTGGTTCGGGGAAGATGTGACTTTCTCCTCTGCCTATCACAACAGCACCTTATCTTCAGGCAAAAAAAGGGGCTGACTTCAGCGGCTATCTGCTCCAGGCCGTATCCACGGAATGCGATCCGAATACAGCCTGGGCAGATAACTCACCAAACCACGTTTCACCAACGGCTTTACTTTGCCGCTTTCTCGGCGTATTCTGTCAGTACCAGTTCTTCATACGGCGCCGGCTGCTCCAGTTCCCCTGCGCTTTCCAGAATATCTTCCAGAAGTTCAAAACTCTCCTGTTCAAAAATAAGATTTTCTTTCCAGGTATCCTGTTCCTGATAACGCTTCACAATAGCCGTAATGGTTTCCAAATCGTTTTCTTCAAACTGAGGTTCAATCATAGCAGCAATTTCTTCCGGGGTATGAGAATTCACATAATCCATCCCCTTTTGCAGCGCCCGGACAAATCCCTGAATCAGCTCTGGATTCTCTTCAATATAACTCTCTTTTGCGCTGTAAGCCGTATAGGGCACATAACCGGATTCCACACCGCAGGACGCTACCACATAACCGGCTCCTTCCTGTTCCAACATGGTGGCCGAAGGTTCAAACTCCACGCTGAATTCCCCCTGTCCACCGGAAAAAGCCGCTGCCGTAGAGCCAAAGTCTATACTCCGGTCAATGTTCATATCTTTTTCGGGGTCCATACCTTTTTCTTTCAAAATATATTCAAAAACCATTTCCGGCATACCGCTTTTGCGTCCTCCCAGAATATCTTTTCCCTTTAAGTCCGTCCATTGAAAATCCGGCATTTCTTCTCTTGCCACAAGAAAATTTCCGGCTCTCTGGGTAAGCTGGGCAAAATTCATCACCTTGTCATTCGCCCCCTGCTGATACGCATAAATCGTTGCTTCAGAACCCATAAAACCAATATCAGCCTCTCCTGACAACAGTGCAGACATGACTTTATCAGCGCCGAAACCGGTTACCAGTTCCAGTTTAATGCCCTCTTCCACAAAATATCCCTCTTCGATGGCCACATACTGAGGCGCATAGAACACAGAATGAGCCACCTCATTTAATGTCACCTTTGTCAATTCTTCCTTTGTATCCTCTTTCCCGTTCTCCTTGTTTGTTCCGCAGCCTGTAAGTCCCATGCTCAGGCACAAAAGGGCTGCAAAAAGCATGCTTACTTTCTTTTTCATAATCTCTCCCCCAAAATTCAAAAATCCCGCAAAACCTGCCGTAGATTCTGCGGGTATACTATACTCTATGATACGGGGAAAGATTGGATACAAAGACTACAGTTTCGGCACCTTTTTTTCCTTTTCTTTCAAATATCTTTTTACGCCCTCCACATCCGTATAGGCAAAGTGACGCAGTTCATTTTCCGCAAGCTGTCCCAGTTCTTCCAGATCAGAACTTCCGGTAAAGGGACAGATTGGTTTCAAATCTTCTTCTGTCAGTCCTAATTCCTCCATCTGTTCTTTGGTAATATACTGGCTCACCTCAATTTTGTTGCAGGCTTTGCAGTGGTACACCGTAAAAATCTCTCTGCTTATCATGTTTTCTTACTCCTTTTTTCTCACTTTTGGTTCTTTGTCTTATTTTAGTATATTTCCTTCTTTTTGTACAGACCGGAACCTTCAGAAAACAGGCTCTATTTTTTTCCGGGAAATCTCTTCTCCGGCAAAAAAAACTGTGCTAAAATAGAACAAATCCTGTATATTTTATCTCAGAAAGGAAGGGTTCTTTATGACATTAGGTTTTATCGGATGCGGTAATATGGCCTCCGCCATTATTTCCGGCATTCTGGAAAAAGAAATTGTAAAAAAAGAGGAAATTTTCGCCTCCACAAAATCCGAAGTTTCCGCCCAAAAAATCACGGACGCTCTGGGTATCTCCTGCTCCACGGATAATCTCGCAGTGGCAAAAAAAGCCGATTATCTCTTTCTCTGTATCAAACCCCAGTTCTGTGGGGATGTAGCGGAAGAAATCCGGGACTGCCTGCCTGACGGACAGGTTCTGATTTCCATTATCGCCGGAAAAAATCTGGACTGGCTGCAGGAAAAATTCGGAACAGACAAAAAAATCATCCGCACCATGCCCAACACCCCTGCTCTGGTGGGAGAAGGCATTACCGGCGTCTGCCCAAACCAGTTTGTATCCCCGGATGAAATCCGTCAGGTGCTGACCCTGCTGCGCTCTTTCGGACGTGCTGACGTAGTGACAGAACCGATTCTGGATGTTGTGGGGGCTGTCAGCGGAAGTTCTCCCGCTTTTGTCTTTCTGTTTATTGAAGCCCTTGCAGACGGGGCTGTAGCGGAAGGAATGCCCAGAAAACAGGCTTATGAATTTGCCTCTCAGGCTGTTCTTGGAAGTGCAAAAATGGTGTTGGAAACAGGAATCCATCCCGGCGCTTTGAAAGATATGGTATGCTCACCTGCCGGAACCACCATTGAAGGCGTAAACGTGCTGGAAAAGGAAGGCATGCGCAGTGCAGTCATGGACGCTGTACGGGCTTGTATTGCAAAGACAAAAAAGCTGTAAGACTGCAAAAAGGGGCTGCGCACTATGATTCGTGCGTCAGCCCTAAAATCAGATTGTGAACCAAGTCGCTATTCGCCAACAATTGCTGCCCCAATCTGGCTGTATATATTCTCTGCGTCCAGAATATGAAAGGGCTCTGTATCATGATTTCCCTCTGCACCGGCAGTCACCAGAATGTATTCCTGCCCTTCCACTTCAGCCAGACTGGCCAGGCACAGTCCTGCTGCAGAAGTAAATCCCGTTTTTCCACCTAAAATTTCGCCGTCTGTCACTTCCAGGCTGTCTTTTTTCTCATACATGGTACTTTCAAAGGTAATCCCTTCCGGGTACTCCTGGGTTGGAGCTGTGGTATAGGAACGAGTGGTAAAGACCTGATAAAAAGTCTCGTTCTTTAAAGCGTATTCCAGCAAAACCAGAATGTCCTGTACCGTAGAATAGTGATTCTCATCATGGAGACCTGAGGCATTGACAAAGTTCGTATTTGTCATTCCCAGCTCTTTTGCCTTCGCATTCATTTTTTGTACAAATCCCGCCTCATCCCCGGCTATTTCACAGGCCAGAGCCATACAGCAGTCTGCGCCGGAGGGCAGCATTAACCCATACAGAAGGTCTCTTACCGAAACCGACTCTCCCGGCTTGAAGCCAGCCATAGAAGCCCCTCTTTCGTACAGGGCCAGTACCTCATCTACGGGAATCACAATACTTTTATCCAAATCCTCGAATTCTTCAATGGCTACCAACGCTGTCATAATTTTCGTCATAGAAGCCGGATAAATCCTCTCCTCCGGGCTTTTAGACGCCAGCACCTTCTGATTCTTCAAGTCTTTTACAATAGCCGCCTTACTGTAAATATTCATATCAATTTTTACATTCAGACGCTCTTCCAGTTTTCTCTTTTCCTCTGCTTTTCGTTCTTCCTCTTCCTGCTTTTTCTGCGCTTCTTCCCTTTCTATCCGCAGCTTTTCCTCCTGCCTCTGGTCATATTCCCGCTTTAGGGAAATGCCTCCGAATATGGCTGCAAAACCTGCCAGTGAGCAGGTACACACTATGGCCAATTTTCTTCTTAACTGCTTCTTTCGCTGTTCCTTCCTCATAATTCTCCGCCTCTTTTTTGTGCGAAAACACCCTTTCCACACAACCGTCTTGTGCAAAAAGGGCATTCTCCTAGTAAATAGCGAGAGGGGGATTCGAACCCTCGACACTACGGGTATGAACCGTATGCTCTAGCCAACTGAGCTATCTCGCCATGTTCTGTTCTTCTGTTTTTTGGCAAAAGAATGGGACCTATAGGGCTCGAACCTATGACCCTCTGCTTGTAAGGCAGATGCTCTCCCAGCTGAGCTAAGATCCCATTTGATTTTATGTCTTTCGACAAGTAGCGAGAGGGGGATTCGAACCCTCGACACTACGGGTATGAACCGTATGCTCTAGCCAACTGAGCTATCTCGCCATGTTCTGTTCTTCTGTTTTTTGGCAAAAGAATGGGACCTATAGGGCTCGAACCTATGACCCTCTGCTTGTAAGGCAGATGCTCTCCCAGCTGAGCTAAGATCCCGTTCTGTGTCAGCCGTATCGCTGACTGCTTTGCTATTATATACTGAAATTCCATGAATTGTCAACACCTTTTTTCAAATTTTTTCAAAAACTTCAATTTTTTTAAATTTATCCCCTTTTCAAGGGGCATTCCTTCGCCGGCAATCCGCAAGACTGCTGCATTTTCAGCCAATGTGTCTGTCTTTCGGATTGCCTTGTGAAGGCACAGCCCCGTATTTTTTATTCCGCCTCCCGCATTCTTTCCACCACGCTCTTCTTCTGGCTCTGACGGTAAGCGACCAGCGAAATTCCTCCTGCCACCAATGCAAACACCGGCAGCATTATCAGAAACGGAATGGCTGTATAGCGATAGGCAAAGCACATGATTACATTGTTTAGGGCACTGACAACGAAATAGGCGATGATGCTTCCTGCTGTCACACTGATAACGCCCGAAATCAACAGATGATACCCACTCTCCCACAAGAGCATTTTCCGTACCTGTTCCTTTGTCATGCCAATGCTCTGCATGACGGCCAGCTCCTGCCGTCTGGACAAAATACCCGTCAGCATCGAATTGGCAAAATTCAGAATTCCAATCATGGCAATTGCGGCACAAAGCCCGTATCCCACCGCCGACACTCCGTCAATCATGCCGGAAAAGTCTGCTTTCACACTTTCTTTGGACAGATACCCCATGGACGTGTTCTCCTCTTCTGTATAGTATTTCAGATATCTGTCAAAAGCTTCTGCATTCTCTGACTCCACGGTATAAGATTTTGCAAACATGACGGCTTTGGGGCACTTCTTCATTTCTTCCAGCGGAAGAATGGTGGTAATGGCATTGATGGAATACGCATGGAGGTTCATACTGCCTGGAAGGGCTTCCACGATGGCCATAACCTCATACTCTTTTTGTTCCAGGTTGGTAAGACCAGACCCCAGTGCCTCTCCGTTTTCATCATATTCTATTTTCTGTTCTGTCCGAGAGGTGGGTGTCTGCAGCACAAGTTTATCTCCCGGCTCATAAAAGCTGTCGCCCTTTTCCGCATTGTCTGTGCAGACACTCTCCTGTAAAATCACATACTTTCCGCTTTTGAATTTTCCCAAATCAATGGTGCCTTTTATTGCTTTCAAATGTTTCAGCATGGATTCTGAATATCCATAGCGGTTCTCATTCAGAGCCATTTCTCCCCTGCCCATTTTTTCTTTATCTTCCTCTCTCGCTCTGTAATAAGAGCCTGTATCTATCTTTCCCTCTTCATCCAGCTTCCGGAATTCCTCCTGCCCTTTTTCGGACAAAAGATGTTCGGAATTCAAATACCAGAGTTCCGAAGCGCCTGTAATTCCCTGCTGACTGTCTGCCCCCTGCACATAAGCTTCATCAATCTGAAAGTCCATGACTCTGAGAGAAGCGCTGGTCCAGTTGGTATTTCCAATCATGTAATCTCCTGCTATCCGCTCCTCCAAATACTGTTCTATCCGAAAGCTGCCCAAAACCGTCATAACCAATTCCAGCAAAATCACGCTCAGAGAAATCGAGGTAATCACTAACACGGTTTTCTTTTTGTTTCTTCCCAGATTGGAAAAGGCCATTCTGGCAATTTGGGCACCCTTTTGGGACTTCTTGATTCGTTTTCGTTTCAGGCCGCCTTCCGTATAGCGCACTGCCTCTATAGGAGATACATTTCCTGCAATTTTTACTGGTTTGCGGCAGCTGACAAACACGGTCAGCAAAGAGAACACACCGCCGAACACCAGTATCCAAATGTTGAAATAAAAGCTGCCGCTGCCTGTGAATGTACTGATTTTTGCCAGCATGGGAAGCAAAAGCTGTCCCAGAAAATACCCCAGCATCACTCCTAAGGGAATCCCCACACCGCACAGCTTCCACACCTGCCGGCAGACCAGTTTCTGCAGCTGCTTTTTCGTAGTTCCAATGGTTTTCAACAGTCCGTAAAACCGGATATCCCGGAGAATGGAAAGCTGAAAAATATTATAGATAATCAGGTATCCTGTCACCAGAATCAAAGAGAAAACTGCCGCAAACAGAACCATACTTTCCATATCCAGCTTCTCTGTTCTGGAAGTCATATAGGCCCAGTTGACCCCATAGCGAATGGTATCTGTACCGGACATTTTCGTCTCATTTTCCGGTGTATAGCCTGCCTCTTTGATAGCCCGGATAACCTTATCCTCAATATTTCCGGCATTGTGAAAATACAGATTGCCATTTACCAGTCCCTGCATATCTCCGGTTTTTTCATAATGTTTTAAAAAGTCTTTTTCTGTATAATTTCCCTTTACCTTTTCCCAGTATGCCTTTGAAATATAAAGTTCACTGGCATGGGAAATCTCGCTTCCTTCATACCAGCCGGAAAGAGTAAATTCCTGCTTCATGTTCTTATCCATAAAGGTATATTCAAGCGTTACCTTTTCGCCGACTCTGGCCGGGATTTTCAGTTCCTTCAGGGTAATGGTATCCATGAGAATCTCGTCTTCCTCCTCCGGATAAGCGCCTTCTTTTATCTTTACAAAAGCCCCCTCCAGCTCTTCTTTGCTTCCTGCCAGACGGATTTCCCCCTGCCTCTTTTTCAGGTTATCTGCTATTCCAAGAAAAATGTTCCAGGACGACGAATCCACCTCAGAAGACTTGGAAATCTTCTCATACTGTTCCATGGTCACGGCTTTTAAACCTGCGTGAAATCTTCCTCCTACCTCCTGCATGGTCTGCTCCTGCAGCATCTGCATCATGCCGAATCCCATGGAAAAAACGGCGGTAAACAAAAGGGTAGTCAGACAGATAGCCGCAACGGCGAAAAGGTTCCGCATACGGCTCTGCTTCATAGTTCTGATGGAAAGCTTCTGTATGATTTTTTTGTTGTTATTCCTCATAAATCCTCACCCCCGGATTTGACGATTTTGCCGTCCTCAATGCGGATAATCCGGTCACAAAGCTGGGCCAGGGTTTCAGAATGAGTAATCATGACGATGGTCTGGGAGAACCTGGAATTGGTCAGTTTTAAAAGACCCAGAACCTCTTGCGAGGTCTTCGAGTCCAGGTTTCCGGTCGGTTCATCGGCCAGCAAAATACTGGGTTTTGAAGCCAGCGCCCTGGCAATGGCCACCCTCTGCTGCTGCCCGCCGGAAAGCTGATTCGGCAGGCTGTAGCGCTTCTCTTCCATACCTAAGGTGCGGATAATTTCATCCACATACGCTTTATCCGGCTCCTCCCCATCCAGTTCTATGGGAAGTACGATATTCTCATACACATTGAGCACCGGCACCAGATTGTAGTTCTGGAATACAAAGCCGATGTTGCGCCTTCTGAAAATTGTAAGCTGGGTTTCATTCAGAGAAAAAATGTCCTTTCCGCCCACAAATACTTTCCCTTCTGTAGGATAATCCAGACCGCCCAGCATGTGAAGAAGGGTGCTTTTTCCACTGCCAGAAGTTCCCACCACAGCTGCAAATTCGCCTTCTTCCACGGATAAATTCACCCCGTCCAGGGCCTTTACCCGACCGGTATCTTTTCCATAATATTTTTTCAGATTCTCTGTCTTTAAAATTTCCATAGAGCAAACTCCTCTCCTGTTGTCTTTCTATCTTTGATTCTACAGAGAAAATCTGACATTCCTCTGACAGTTTCCAAAAAAGTTCTGACAAAACTGTCAGAACTCCTTCCGCCTTTGTCACCCCAGAAACAGAAAAACCGAGAAACATGTCCCGCCTCTCCTGCCTTTGGCGACTGTAATATATCCTTTTTCACTTTGTAAAATCACCTGTGCCAGATACAGTCCAAGGCCGCTTCCCTCCTGCTCTTCCGCCTGTTTTCCACGGTAAAACCGACGGAAAATCCGGTTATATTCTGCCTCGCAGATACCGGGGCCCTCATCCGTAATTTTCACCTGCACATACAACTCCATCATCGTTGTTTCTATGAAAATACGGCTGCCTTTTGGACTGTACTTCACCGCATTTTCCAGAATATTTCCTATGGCCTCTGCCGTCCATTTGGGATTGTGGACAGGCATACATTCCTCTACTTTTTCCGTTTCTATGGAAATCTGTTTTTCCTTTGCCAGGGCATAAACCGCGCTGATACTTCTGGCCAGAGTTTCTGTAAGCGGCGCCAAAAACGTATCAAATACCAGAATTCCCTGCTCAATCCGGGAGGCTTTTACTAATGTTTTCATGAGCCACTGCATTTTTTCCGCCTGCTCCTGATTCCGCATCAGAAACTGCCGCTGGTCCCTGCTGCTTAACTTCCCCTCTTTTAAAAGTTCCGTATTCAGCAGAATATTGGCCAGAGGTGTTTTTAGCTGATGAGATATATCAGAAAGCAATTCTGCGATTTCCTGTTTCTCTTTTCCCGCCTGTTCTTCCTTCTGTCTGCTGCGCTTTAATACCCGGCACAGGCGGCTGATGAGCTTGGATTCCATGGTCTCCCGGCTCTCTTTTTCCACCAGTTCTCCCGTCTTTTCAAAGGTATTTAAAACATCTGAAAACACTCGAAGCTGACGCCGGTAATATAGAAAACTTCCCAACCCCAAAGCAATTCCCACTGCTGCAGCCCCCAGACAGATACCTGCAAATACTTCTGCTGTCATCCTTCCTCCTCCCACAGATAGCCAATACCGTGAATGGTTTTCACCGAAGAAGTGCAGCCTGCACTCTCCAGTTTTTTCCGCAGTCTTCCTATATTTACCTGCAGCGTATTGGCATTGACATACCGTCCTCTGCAGTCCCAGACAGCCTCTAAAATCTGATTTTGTGTCAGCACCTGTCCCCGGTTTTCCAGGAAGTATTTCAGCAGTTTATACTCCGTCATACTACATTCTATTTCTTCTTTTCCCACCCATATTTTCATAAAATCGGTGTCCATACACAAGTTTCCGGACTTCACCCGGCTGTCTTTTTTCGGCTTTTTTTCTTCTCTTTCCACCAGTTTTTTCAGGCGCAGTTTCAGTACGGCTATGGAAAAAGGCTTGGTAATATAATCATCCGCCCCGCTTTCCAGCCCCAGAAGTTCGTCTGTCTCCATGTCTCTGGCGGTCACCATAAGCACCGGCACACGGGAGTTTTCCCGTATCTTTCTGCACAGCAAAATTCCGTCCATATCCGGCAGATTTAAGTCCATTAAAACAGCTTTTGGCTGCTCTCTTTTAAAAAGAGCATAACCTTCTCTGGCTGTTCCAGCCTCCCATACCTCATAGCCTTCCTGGGAAAGCACAAAGGAAATTCCCGTGCGCAGTCCCTTGTCGTCCTCAATAAGTAAAATTTTCATTTCGTCCACCTCTCCCAAAGCATACCATGGCTTTTACAGGGATACAAGCCTGTTTTCTCCTTTGTCAAGGACTAAAACTTTATGAAATTTTCCCCGCTTTGGTATATTGTCTCATTCTTGGGAGAATCTTTTTAGTAGATGCTGAAACTACATGATTGGAGGATTCTTGCTATGGCACTCAACAAAGTGGAAATCTGCGGCGTCAATACGGCACGCCTTCCCGTTCTTACCAATGAGGAAAAGGAACAGTTGTTTACACGTATCAAAACAGGTGACATGGAAGCGAGAGAACGGTACATTAAGGGAAATCTGCGGCTGGTATTAAGCGTAATCAAACGTTTTTCCAACAGCAGCGAGAATGTGGATGATTTGTTTCAAATTGGCTGTGTAGGTCTCATCAAGGCCATTGACAACTTTGATACCACACTGAACGTAAAGTTTTCTACCTACGCAGTTCCCATGATTATAGGAGAAATCCGCCGCTATCTGCGGGATAACAATTCTATCCGTGTCAGCCGCTCCCTGCGGGACACGGCCTACAAAGCCATTTACGCCAGAGAAAACTATGTAAAGCAGCACCAGAAAGAGCCCACGATTACAGAAATTGCCGAAGAAATCGGCATGGAGAAGGAGGATATCGTCTATGCCCTGGATGCCATCCAAAGCCCGGTAAGCCTGTATGAACCAGTGTATACCGAAGGCGGTGACACCCTGTATGTCATGGATCAAATCAGCGACAAAAAGAACAAAGAAGATAACTGGATTGAAGACTTATCTTTAAAGGAAGCTTTAAAGCGGCTGGATGACCGGGAAAAAAATATCATTGAAATGCGTTTTTATGAGGGACGCACGCAAATGGAGGTTGCACAGGAAATCGGCATTTCCCAGGCACAGGTCAGCCGTCTGGAAAAACATGCTTTAAAGGCCATGCGCACCTACCTGCGTTCCTAAGCTTCACGCTTCCCCCTTGTTTCCTTTTGCCAAAACCGCTATAATAGCTTTATAAAAAACAAAAGGAACTTCTATTGATTATGAGCAACCAACGTTATTCTCTGGATTTTCACAATCTGGACCGCCCCAAGGCCCAGCTTTTATATGTCACCTGCGCTACTTCGGACAGGGACTGGCACAGTATGGAACACGCCCACTCTTTTTCAGAACTGTTTTTTGTCACAAAGGGCAGCGGTTTTTTCCAGATTGGCAGTAAGAAAATTCCGGTTCAGAAAAATGATTTGATTTTTATTAACCCTAACACGCCGCACACGGAACTGGGAAACCGGGAAAAACCCTGGGAGTATGTTGCCCTGGGAATTGAGGGGGTACAGTTTGGCTACGCCCAAAAAGGAACGCCTTACGACTACAGCCTGTTTTCCCTTCCCCCCGGTCAACAGGAAATCCGCCGGTATCTGGACACGCTGTTAAAAGAGGTGCAGAGCCAGCCTTTAAACTATACAGCGGTGTGCCAGAACCTCCTGGAACTAATACTGCTCTTTATAGCCCGCAGCACCAGGCAGGAACTTCTGACTGCTCCCCAGCAGAAAACCACACGGGAATGTAAGCTGGTGGAGCAGTATATCAATGAGCACTATGCAGAGGACATTACTTTGGAGTTTTTAAGTTCTCTGGTACATATTAATAAGTATTACCTGGTGCATGCGTTTAAAAGCTACAAAGGGATTTCTCCCATTAATTACCTGATTGGACGCAGAGTGGAAGAAGCCAGGTATCTGTTGGAATCCACCAATTATCCGGTTACCAAAATAGGCGAAATCACGGGATTTTCCTCTCAGTCTTATTTTTCACAGACGTTTAAGAAATTTGCGGGGATTTCACCTAATGAATACAGGAAGAAAATGGCCCGGCATGTGCCGGATGGGAAAAAGGCGACTGCTTCCTATTCATAAAAAACAGGGCTGCGCACAAAACAGCCCCGTTTTTCTATAGAATATTCATATCCTCTGAAACTCAGATTTCATACCACTTAATCTCATTCGCTTCCAAATGCAGTGCAAAGCTGCTTCCGTCGCCTTTGTAAACTGTGGTATCCTGTGGTTCATAAGTATTGTTTACCACGCAGTATTTTCCATTCTTCACATACGCATGTACTTCTACATTGTAGTTGTCAGAGAACCATTTATGCAGGTTTTCTTCGTCATGGGAAGCCCAGATAATGGCGCGGTAAAGCACACGGCTGTTTTCAAAGCTGTATGGAAGTCCGCTGATGTATACGCTTCTTCCTTTTCCGAATTCATGGACAGCCATCTGTACTTCTTTATCGGTCTGCTTGATAATCGTGGTTTCCGGCAGAGCGTAAATCGCTTTCTGTCCTTCTCCGAAGTCCACGTCACCTTTGCAGTCTTCTGTTATAAAGTGCTCATGCTCATCCCAGTTGTACTTGTCTGTGTTTAAAGTAAAGCCTGTCTCTTTTTCCACACCCATAACGCCTGCAAGCTGGAAGAAACGTCCTTCGTGCTGGTAAGCGGTAGGTTCCCCTACACCGATGAAACCGCCGCCGTTGTAAATGAATCTCTTCACAGCCGTTACAATGGTTTCGTCTGCCCAGTTTTCGCCGCCTGTATAAGCCGTATAAGCGCCGCCTACGTTTAATACCACATCGATATCGTCCAGAATTGCCGGATTTTCCCGGATGTCGTCAAAGCTGATAAACTGTACGTCAAATGGTGCGCCGCTTAACGCTTCGATAATGCCTGCATAAGAATAATTCTGTTTGTAATAAATGGCATGATGCACCATGTGATTTCCCCATGCACGCATTTTGCCCCAACTGTTTAATACAGCCACTTTCTTGATGCAGTATGGAGTGGTTCCCTTGATGTTTTCATATAAAGTACGGAATTCGTTGCATACGCTTTCCACATAGTCGATAAATTCCGGGAACTCCATCGCCAGTTTCAGATAGCCGCCGTAGCCGATACGGTCGATAGGGCTTCTTAAAATTGCGCGTCTTGCTGTTACCCAGTTTACTTTTGCCTCTTTTACAGGGTCTCCGCCTTCGTGGAATGTATCCGGGAAAAAGTATGGAAGGAAACGGCCTTCTGTGTATTTTACGCCTTTGATATCACTGATAAGACGAAGAGTCGAACCATTTCCCACACTTCCTACCACTGCGTCCAAACCGATGTTTTTAAACTCATCCATGAAGGGCTCCATGCCAATCCAGTGGTCTCCTAAGAACATCATGGCTTCTTTGCCGCACTCGTGGGTGATGTCCACCATTTCTTTTGCCAGTTTGGCAACTTCTCTTCTCTGGAATGCCTGAAAATCCTGGAATTCTTTGGAAGGAATACGGTAGGTATTGTTCATATAGCCCTGGTCAATGATAAATTCCGGGCGGAATTTATAGCCCACTTCTTTTTCAAACTGTTCCAGAATGTAGGGACTTACAGAAGCGGAATATCCGTACCAGTCTACATATTTTTCTCTGGCCAGTTCATCGAAAATCAGGGTAAACTGGTGGAAGAAGGTGGTGTAACGGATAACGTCTACATGTGGATTGTCTGCAATAAATTTGCGCAGACGTTTCATGGAATATTCTTTTGTCTTCGGCTGACGCACATCAAAAGTAATCTGTTTTTCAAAGTTTGTCCAGCCATTTGTCACAGCATTGTACATATGTACCGGGTCCCACATAATGTAAGCCAGGAAACTGACGGTGTAGTCATGAAATTCCTTTGCATTGTGAATGGTCACGTCTCCGGTTTCTTCGCTGTACTCCCACTGGGATGACTCAAGCGGTTCTCCTGTGGTACGGTCCATGACTTCCCACCAGCGTGTGATATCATCGTGGGAATTTACCTTCAGCATATCCGGGTATAAATGGTTCATCAGATGAATGGACAATTCGCTTTCCACAGCTGTGTAGAAAGGCGTCATAATGTACATCTGCTGGATTTCCTCCGGGTTGGCTTTTGCCCAGGCATTGTCCTTTCTTGTCGTGTAATAGGTGGAATATACCTTTGCGTCAACGTTTTTCAGTTCCTCCGGGTAGTCTGTGCCGTCACAGTCACGGATAGCGTCTGCGCCCCATCTTTTTACCAGTTCCAGTGTCTCCGGTACCACATCCACATCTGTAGGAATGGTAACACGTCCTTTAAAATTTGTGTCGCTCATGTTTTTTCTCCTTTCGCAAGTTCGCCTTACTCTATATTCCTAGAATATACAAATTTTTCAAAAATTGCTAGGGTCATGTTGCTGGAAACTTTAGATATCTTGCTGTTTTTCTTTTCAGAAAAACAAAAAGATGAAGCTGTCCAAAAAAACAACTCCATCTTTTCCTTTAAAAATCTTTTTCTATGCTGTCTTTCTGCCGTATTTTTTCTTAATGACCAGCAGAGTTCCCAACATCAGCAGAATCCCTGCCGGAAGGGCAATCCACGCCGTTTTTACGAAACCGGCAATGATATACGTTACAAAGGAAACTGCTGCTGCGGTCAGCGCATAAGGCAGCTGGGTAGTCACATGATTGACATGATTACACTGCGCTCCCGCAGACGCCATAATGGTGGTATCGGAAATGGGAGAACAGTGGTCTCCGCACACAGCGCCGGCCATGCAGGCAGAAATGGAAATAATCATCATCTGCGGGTCTTTGCCTTCAAAAACAGCCACTACAATGGGGATTAAAATACCAAAGGTTCCCCAGGAGGTTCCTGTGGCAAACGCCAGGGCGCAGCCCACCAGAAAAATAATTGCCGGCAGGAAATTCAACAGTCCTCCGGCTACCGATTTCATGGCTGTTGCCACAAAAACGTCTGCGCCCAGACTGTCCGTCATAGCTTTCAGTGTCCATGCAAAAGTCAGGATAAGAATCGCCGGCACCATGGCCTTAAATCCCTCCGGAATGCAGTCCATGCAGTCACGGAAAGACAGCACTCTCCTTGCCGCATAGAAAATCACGGTGAAAACAAAGGCAAAAAAGCTTCCGATAGACAGAGCCAGAGATGCTTCACTCTGTGAAAAAGCAGTCACAAAATCCGTTCCGCTAAAGAAGCCGCCCGTGTAAATCATCCCCGTAATACAACAGATAATCAGCAAAACAATGGGAACTACCAGGTCTGTAACTTTTCCTCTCGGATTTGGTTTTACCGTCTTTTCTTCCTCGTCCGCACGCTTCCCGCAAGTGTAAATATCTCCTTTTAAAGCATTGGCTTCATGCAGGGCCATAGGGCCGAAATCTACCCGCATGAGCACCACGGCAAACATCATAAAAATAGTAAGCAGTGCATAAAAGTTATAGGGAATAGCCTGCATGAAAATGGCCAGTCCGTCCTCTCCCTCTACAAAGCCGCTGACAGCCGCCGCCCAGGAAGAAATCGGGGCGATGATACAGATAGGCGCCGCAGTTGCATCAATCAGATAAGCAAATTTGGCCTTGGAAACATTGTGCCTGTCTGTTACGGGGCGCATTACACTTCCCACAGTCAAACAGTTGAAATAATCGTCTACAAAAATCAGGATTCCCAGAATAATGGTGGCAATCTGGGCACCGATTCTGGTTTTGATGTGCTTTCCGGCCCATTTTCCAAAGGCTGCAGAGCCTCCGGCCCGGTTCATCATACAGACCATAGTTCCCAGAATCACCAGGAAAATCAGAATTCCCACATTGGAGGAATCAGAAAGTACCTGGATAAAACCTTCATCTATGATTTTCAACACCGTTCCTTCAAACTGGAAGTCTGTGGAAAACAAAGCCCCTACTAAAATTCCTACAAACAGGGAACTATACACTTCCTTTGTAATCAACGCAAGGGCAATAGCCACCACTGGGGGAATCAGGGACCAGAATGTAGCATACATATGGGGTTTCGGCGCCTCTTCGGCAGCTGCAAACACGGTCATACTCATCAAAAGCAGCAAGGCTGCAAATATGACAAGGGCCGTCATCATTTTTTTTCTTTTTTGTGTCATCGTTTTGTTCTCCTTTTCTTATCAAACCCTGTTGCATAAGAAAAACCATGAACGATACTCCCTTTTGGGGAACGCGCTCATGGTTTGCCAATAAACGTATGACTGTGACCAATGATGATAGCGCTCCACATATTGTGACAGTACGCTGCATATTCTGCAGCGTCCCAGGGGGAAAATCCCGGGCGGATTTCCCTCCTTCGGCAGTTTCCCCTTTCTCCTTCTGCGGCCGCCCAGCCCTTGCAGAAGAATACTCTTGAAACCTGCACCTCTATCATATATCGTCCCTGGCTTTCGCCAGAAATGTCTTTCTTATTCTGTTCTATACTATAGCATGAATTTTCCAGTGTGCCAAGACCGGTTTTTCCGGATTTTCCTGGAAATTCCCAAAAATATTTATTCCGGAAGCTGTCCTCCGTCTTTCACAGTCTGCATCAGCGCTTTGATGTTGTCTACAGACGTCTGGTCCGGCTGCATAACGTACAATGCAGTTCCCGGCATGGAGTAACAATACTGGCTGTCTCCCGTACCTTCCGCTGCCACAGATTTCATGGTCCAAGTTCCACCGCTGTTTAACTGGCTTTGAATCAGCTTCTGAATCTGGTCCATGCTCATGTTGGTTTCCACGCTGTCGCTGACTTCTGAAATCAGACTCGGGGCTTTCACCAGCATTTCCGGTGTAATCATCTTCTTAAACATAGCCTGGATAACTGCCATCTGATCTTTTCCTCTCTGATTGTCTCCGCCTGGAACGTTGTAACGCTCTCTTGCAAAAGCCAGAGCCTGTTTTCCGTTGAAATGATTGGTGCCCTGCTGTACGTTGATGACCGCACCGCCGTCTCCGTTTGTGGTAAATGCGTACTCGGATTCCACATCAATGCCGCCCATGGAGTCTACCATGGTAATCAGAGACGTAAAGTTGACTCTGGCGTAGAACGGAATTTCAATACCGTAAAGTTTTTCCAAAGTTGCCATGGACTTATCCACACCATAAATACCTGCATGAGTTAATTTGTCCTTGCTGTCTCCGCTGACGCCCGGGATAGTTACATAGTAATCTCTCGGTGTATTGGTCAGAAGAATCTGTTTCGTGGTAGGATTTACTGTAGCAATAATATTCACATCACTTCTGCTCTTGGAAGATACCGGGCCATATACATCAATACCACTAATGTACATATTGAAGGTTTCGTCTTTGACATCCACCTCTGCAGCCTTGCCCTGTACCAGCTGACTATCATCACTTTCTGTCTCAATGCTGTACTGCGCAATAATTTTCACCTGGCTGCTGTATCCCTCATATACCTCTTCCAGAATACCGCCGTAGCCTTCATTGTAAACAATGGCCTGTACACTTCCATCCAACAAAGCGGCCGCCTGCTCATTTAAAGTCTTGTACTCTGCCGTCATGACATCCGTCCCGGCGTCTTTATCTACGTGCTCCATAGCTGCGTCAATGTCCTCTGCATCTTCCGCGTGCTGAATACCGTAAATATAATCTTTGGTGTCCTTTACCTTCTCGGCAGGATCATCGTTTCTGACAACTACCAGCATACTGTTGACCTGCCTGCCCAGGCTGTCTCCACTGATGTCTTCTACTGCATTATGAGTCTGATACATATAGACTGAACCAAAAAGCAGCACCGCTGACATCAGAACACTGACCAGCTTACTGACAATAGCTTTTCCGCGGGTAACCACCTGCATGGTAAACAGCAGGGCTGCAAATACCAGAAGGATCCCTGCCATACCGGCCAGATACTTCGCAGGAACCATCCCCAGTCTCCAGGTAAATCCTATAAAAACAAGTGTCGCAAGAATCTGAATTCCAACCAGTACCTCTCCGGCAATCCGAAACGCTTTCTGGATACGCTTCTTTCTTCGCTTCGCCGGACTCATCTTTTTTCCGCGATTTGTATTTTCCATATGCAATTCTCCTCTTTTTCTATTGCCCCCGGCTTGCCTTCCGGCGGCATCACAGTTCCTAATATAATATAAATCCTGCGAAAAATCAACCTTCCCGTGGAATTTTCGGCATATTTGTGCTATAATATTTACAGAAACAGAGATTGAATTTTATACAGCAAGGAGGTATTTCTATGGCTCACCGTGTAATTACTATTAACCGTATGTATGGAAGTGGGGGAAGGCTTCTCGGCCGGGCGCTGGCCGAAAAACTGGGGATTCATTTTTATGATAAGGAATTAATCCGCCTTGCCAGTGAGGAAAACGATATTCCTTACGAAGAACTCTTAAAGGTAGATGAAAAGAAAGCAAACCAGTGGCGGCTGCCCATCAGCGAACAAATGCAGATGCAGCCCCAGTATCATTTTCACCCCATGAATGACGTGCTCTTTGAAACACAGTCTAAGATTATCAAAGACCTTGCAGCAAAAGAAGACTGTATCCTTGTAGGACGCTGTGCAGACTATATTCTGGGAGAAGACTGTCTGAGTCTTTTTGTTTACGCCCCCTATGAAGAGCGTGTCAAAAATGTAATGGAGCGCCTTGGACGTGAAGAAAAGAGCGCCCGCTCCCTGGTAAAAAAAATGGATAAAACCAGAAAAGCCTACTACGAGTTCTTCACAGACCGGAAGTGGAACGATTTGGGAAACTACCAGCTCTGCATTGACACCAGCCGCTTTTCCCAGAATTTTCTGCTGAATATGCTGGCTGACGTGTATAAACATATGTAACATTCGAAAAGAGGCTGCCTCATGAAACAGCCTCTTTTCTTTCTGTCAGGATAATCTTCCATTTTCCATTTTATATACTTTATCTGCAATATTCATGGTGGACTGCCGGTGGGACACCAACACTACTGTCTTTTCCCTGCATTCCTCCTGCAGCGCTTTCAGGATAATCCCTTCATTTAAGGAATCCAGATTGCTGGTGGGTTCGTCCAACATCAAAAACGGCGCATTATGCAGGAAAGCTCTGGCGATTCCGATACGCTGCCGTTCTCCTCCTGAAAGGGTATCTCCCAATTCGCCTACCGGGGTGTCATATCCCTTTGGCAGACTTTCAATAAAACTGTGCAAAGAAGCCTTTTTTGCTGCTTTTATCACTTCTTCTCTGGTGGCGTCAGGTTTTGCCACCTTGATATTGTTTTCCACGGAATCGTGAAACAGGTAGGTTTCCTGAGTCACATAGGACTCCATTTCTCTCAGGTTTGCCGTATTGATTTCCTTTACATTTTTCCCGGAAATCAGCACCTGCCCCTGCTGCACATCCCAAAAACGCATAAACAGCTTCAAAAGCGTGGATTTTCCGGAGCCGCTTTTTCCGTGGATTCCGGTAATTCGGCCTTTCTCCAGTGCGATGCTGTAATCCTTTAATATGACCTCCTCCTCATAGGCAAAAGTCACATGTTCACACTGCGCCCGCCCAAAGGCCACCTCTTTTCTCCCTGTCACCTCTTCTACCTGCGGGGTTTCTTCTAAAATAGAAAGCACCCGCTCTCCGCTTGCCAGAGTCTGATTCAGATTGTTGGACAGATTGGCCAGAGCCACTACAGGCCCAAAGGAACCCATCATGGAAATCGTGCAGAGAATCACCGCTTCTTTATCCATGCTTCCCTGCGTGTATAAAAATACGGTGAAAAACAGCATGCCAAAGGAGCTTAAAAGAATCAGCAGATTGGTAAGCGCCCGTGTATTGCCCTCCATACGGCTGAGTTTTTTCTGCAGAGTTCCCAGTTCTATGGACTTTTCTGCCATGCCTTTTCGCCGCTCTTCTTCCTGTCCATACTGTATGGTTTCCTCCAATCCCCGCAGAGAATCCAGCACATAGCTGTTTAAATCCCCCAGCTTTGTCCGAAACTCCATTCCGGTCTGCGCTCCTTTTCTTCCATTCCAGAGGGGGACTCCCACTCCTACCAGAAGATAGGAAACCAGCGCCCAGATTCCCGCATACACATGGTAATGTCCAATGAACAGCACCATAATCAGAGAAGTCAGAAAGCCGATGGCAATGGGGGAAATGGTATGGGCATAAAAGACTTCCAGAAGTTCAATATCATTTGTGATAATGGAAATCAGATTGCCCTTGTCTTTTCCTTCCAGTTTTGCAGGACACAGCTTTCTAAGGGCCGCAAAAACCTTATGGCGGATAATAGCCAGCAATTTAAAAGCAATATAATGATTGCAGGCCTGCTCTGCATAGTGCAGAATTCCTCTTAAGACTGCGAATACGGCCATAAGTCCAAACAGTTTTCCCACAGAAAGACCTGCCAGGCTTTTTTCCATAATTCCGTATACCAGTCCGCTGCCCGCTAAAATGCTGAGGAAAATGGCGCACAGAAACCCTGCCACGCCCAGTAAAATGGCTGCTGTCATCACATGGAGCAGAGGAACTACCAGTCCAATCAACTGTCCCATGACCTTGATTCCGCTTCTTCTTTTCATGCTGTTTTCCCCCTTTCTTCTTTCGGCAGTCCGTATTTTTCCAGATTTCTCTGGGTCTGATACATGTTTTCGTAAACACCCTGTTTTTCCATCAGTTCTGAGTGCTTTCCTTTTTCTGCAATTTTCCCGTCTTTTAAGACATAAATCCTATCTGATTTTTTTACATTGGCCAGTCTGTGGGAAATCAGCAGTACCGTCCTTGTCTCTGCCAGTTCCCGGATGACTTCCATAATAATTTCTTCGCTCTCCACATCAATGTTGGAGGCCGCCTCATCAAAGATATACACCGGGGTCTCATGAAGCAGCGCTCTGGCTATGCACAGACGCTGGCACTGTCCTCCGGAAAAATTGCTGCCCTTTTCCAACAGCAAAGTTTCAAGCCCTTCCTGCTGCTGCAGGAAATCCCACAGATTCACTTTTCGCAGCACCTCTTCCATCTGCGCTTTGCCGGCTTTCGGATTCCCCATACGAAGGTTTTCTTCCACGGTTCCTTTAAACAGATAACTGTTGTGCCGTACCATGGTGATGTGTTCCATCAGGCTTTTTTCACTGATATCAGCCAGCGCCTTTCCTCCCATATAAATGTTCCCCCGGTAGTTTCTGTTTCTGCCCATTACCAAAGAGGCAATGGTACTTTTCCCGGAACCGGATTCTCCTACCAGGGATACAAAACTGCCTCCGGAAATCTGCAGACTGATGCCATCCAGAATTTTCCTCTCCTTTTCATACGCAAATTCCACATTTTCAAAGGAAATATCCAGGGAGCCTTCCGGCAGTTCTTCCCTGCCTGCTTCTCCCTCCGTCATATCTAACAGACGGAAAATTTTGTCGCTGGCTGCCATTCCGTTCATAGCAATGTGGAAAAAAGAGCCCAGCAGACGAAGAGGAATAAAAAATTCCGAAGCCAGAAGGATGATAGTAAAGGCTCCTGCAAATCCCAGATTTCCCGCCAGATATTCCCTCACAGTTACAATCATCCCCACCGCTGCACCGCCGTAGGCCACCAAATCCATAACGCTGATGGAATTCAACTGCATCGTCAGCACCTTCATGGTAATCCGGCGGAACTGCTCTGCCTCTTTATCCATTTCCTCTGCCTTTTTTTCATCAGACTGATAGATTTTCAGAGTGGTTAAGCCCTGGAGATTTTCTAAAAAGCTGTCTCCCAGTTCTGTATAGCTTCCCCAGTATTTATTCAGCAGTTTTTTGGCAAATTTCTGCACTGCCACAATAGAAACCGGAATCAGGGGAACGCAGACAAGCAGGATAACACTGGCCTTCAGATTTATAAAGGACAGCACGGCAAATAAGGTTAAGGGAGCCAGAAGGCTGTAGAAAAACTGGGGAAGATACCTTCCGAAATACGTTTCCAGCTGCTCCACACCCTCAGCGGAAAGCTGCACCACCTCTGAAGTAGAAATTTTTTCCCTGTAAGAGCTTCCCAGCCGTGTCAGTTTATCGTATATCTTTTCTCTTAAAATCCTCTTTACATCCACGCTTGCCATAAAGGATGCTTCCGCAGACTTCTTTTCGCAGAAAAAGCGCACCAGAATGGAACAGACACAGACCAGAGCTGTTCCTGCCAAAAGCCGGGTGCTGACCTCTCCTTGTACCAGATTTTCCAGTAAAATGCCCATGGCTGAAACTGCCAGAATCTGAAACAGCAGTCCGCACCACTGCCAGAAGACATTCTGGAAAATATACTTTCTGGAATCTTCCAGCAAATGAACCAGTCGTTTTTTAATCATTTTTCATTTTCCTCTTTTCTCTCAATGTACAAATCACATGCCAGATAGCCGCCTTAGGCGCATACAAAAGCATCCGTGGGCCGGAAAAGACCATCACCTGGCGAATACGCTCACGCATTTCTTTTTTATAGCAATGCACTCTGCAGTTGCTGCAAAAGGTCTTTTCTTCCATAAATGGGCATTTTCTGATTTTCCATTCCGCATAATCCAGCAATTCCCTGCACTGGGGGCAAAGCCCCCGCTCCTTAAATGCTTTCCTGCCATGTTTGCTTTTGCAGTAAAGAACCATCATTTTTCCAACCATTTCCTGCTCCTTCTGCCTTTTGGATTCTATCTGTGCGCTGTCTTTCCTCTCCATTTATACCTCCCCGGCCGCGGCTGTACGGATTCCCTTGGTGAAATAAATCATATGAAACAGCCAGACAAGGGTCAGAATGACACGTCCCACAGGCACACTGTCCATAAACCAGAAACCAATTCCCATAAACAGGGTCATGGACAGCATAACTGTAATTTTTGCCCTTCTGGTCATGGTTTTCTTCTCCATCAAGGGCTCCAAATGCTTCCGGTAAAGCCCGGTGGAACGGAACCAGTTTTCCATTTTGGCAGAGCTTTTGGCAAAACCAAACAATGCCAGAAGCAGGAAGGGAAACGTAGGCAGGATAGGCAGCACTACGCCAACTGCACCGATTCCCATACTGATACACCCCAAAAGCAGCCAGAAAATTCTCTTTATGTTCTTCATAAAACCTCCGTACACGTTTTTTTATCCTCTGCGTGGTTAGCTTTGTCTTACCGTCTTCAAAAGAAAGGGCCGCCACATCAAAATTGCGGCAGCCTTTTTTAACAGACGGCGCTTCCCGCCATAAATCCCTGCAGAAGTTAGTTTTCATTAACTTTTATATCATACCAGACTATTTTTGTCAACGAATTTTACATAGGAATTTCTGTCTCTCTCTTTACGCTGTCACTTCTGTGTGGTAGACTGAATTTATTTATCCGGCAATTTTTTCTGAAATATCCGGACATATAAGGAGGATTTGAACGTATGAATACGATTCTGGAAAGTTTACACAGCCGCAAATCAGTCCGCGTCTTTACCGACCGGGAAATTTCCCCAAAAGAGAAGCAGCAGATTCTCACTGCTGCCACCCAGGCCCCCACAGCGGGGAACCAACAAATGTACACCATTCTGGATATCACAGACCAGCGGCTGAAAGAGATTCTTGCCGAAACCTGCGACCACCAGCCTTTTATTGCCAAAGCCAAAATGGTGCTGATTTTCTGCGCAGATTATCAAAAATGGTATGATGCCTTTTCGTTCTTTGGCTGTTCTCCCAGAAAGCCTGCTGCAGGAGAATTTCTGCTGGCCGTTCAGGATGCCGCCATTGCGGCACAAAATGCAGTGACTGCTGCCGAAAGTCTGGGAATTGGCTCCTGTTACATCGGAGATATTATGGAACACTACGAAAAGCACCGGGAACTTCTAAATCTGCCGCCTTATGTTTTTCCTGCAATTATGGTGGTCTTCGGTTACCCCACACAGCAGCAGGCAGACCGCCAAAAGCCCAAAAGAGCGCCGCTGGATTTCATTGTACAGGAAAACCGTTATCACAGAGCAGACGAAACAACACTGAAAGCCTGTCTGAATACAGCCACCGGCACACTTTCCTTTGAAGAATGGATACAGCGTTTCTGCAAACGAAAATACCATTCTGACTTTTCAAATGAAATGAGCCGTTCTATTGAAGAAGCGCTGAAAAATTTCAGATAATCAGAAAAGAATGGATTTTCAGCGCACCCCGAACCTGGATAAAAACCGCTTTCCCAATATACGGAGCAGTTTATCCGCAGCCAATCCCATGAGCCCCAGGGTGAAAATCCCCGTAAAAATCCAATCTGTGCGGTAATACAAACGGGATGTATAAATCAAATAGCCCACCCCTTCCGAAGCTGCCAGCATTTCTGCTGCTGCAATACAGATAATAGCGCTTCCCAGTCCCAGACGGATACCGGTAAAAATATGGGGCACTGCCGAAGGGAGAATGACGGTAAAAAAGGTTTTGGCCCGTCTTGCTCCCAGGGACTCGGCAGCTTCCAGCAATGCGGTATCCACGGACCGTACCCCGGCTATGGTGTTGACCATTACAGGAAAAATAACCGCATAAAATATCAGCGCTACCTTAGAAGTCTCTCCCACTCCGAACCACAGCAGAAACAGGGTGATAAAACCAATGGCAGGAACAAACCGGAAGAAATTTAAAAAAGGTTCAAAAATTCTGCCTGCCCAGGGAAAGCAGCCCACGCACAATCCCACAGGAACAGCAAATACCACGCCTAAAACCCAGCCCTTCAGTACACGTCCCAGACTCACCCAGACATCCCCGGCCAGTGTACCGTCTGAAATCAGAGAAAAAGCTCCTTTCCAGGTCTCCAGGGGACCTGGCAGAAATTCCGGGGGATAAAAAAGCGAACCTGCTTTCCAAATGGCAAGAAGCAGCACCCATGTCAGCACACCGCTTCCCAGTATCTTCGCAGCCACTCCTTTTGCTGCATTTTTTTTCTTCTGCATACAGATTCCTCCTTAAATTCCTTAAATATAGTACATATCTCTGCTGTCCAGAGCAGCGTTTACCAGCGTATAGGCTGTCTGTTGGTCAAATACATAAAGACGGGATACCATGACCTGAACCAAATCTCCCTTTTTGATGATTCCTTCGTCTATGGGCTTTCTTGCCTTTAATGTCAGATTGCCCACGCGAATGGAGAGTTCCACAGAGGTTCCTCCAAAGGCTGCGTCTTCCACCCTTCCTTCCTGGTATACACTGGGATAAGGCGGATTTTCGCCTCTTGGAATGACCTTTACAAATTCCGGACGAATGGCCGCATTGGGAGCATTTTCGTAAGGGGAAAAGCCTTTCAGCTTTGCATACTGAAACTCCGTTAAAAGCACGGATTCTCCGATAAACTGTGCTACAAACGGCGTCTGCGGGTTTCTGTAAATCTCCATGGGAGTCCCCATCTGCTCCACTCTTCCCGCATTGGTGACAAGGATTTCATCTGCCACCTCCACAGCCTCGTCCTGGTCATGGGTTACAAAAATACTGGTAATGCCTACCTTTTCCACCATTTCTTTCAACCAGCGGCGCAGCTCCTTGCGTACCTTGGCGTCAATGGCTGCAAAGGGTTCGTCCAAAAGCAGCACCTGTGGGTCTACGGCCAGAGCCCTGGCAAAAGCCACCCTCTGTCTTTGACCGCCGGAAAGCTGATTGGGATAGCGGTCTTCCAGTCCCGGCAGTCCTACAAGCTCCAACAGTTCCTTTACTTTCGTTTTGATTTCCTTTTTCCCTTTTTTGCGAATCTTCATGCCGTAAGCAATGTTATCGTATACTGTATAATAAGGAAACAATGCATAATTTTGAAACACAAAGCTGATTTCTCTTTCCTGTACGGAAAGGTCATTGACAACCCTCCCGTTAATAGAAATGTTGCCGCTATCCTGCCTCTCCAATCCGGCAAGCATACGCAGAAGCGTTGTTTTGCCGCTTCCGCTGGGTCCCAGAAGGGCCACCAGCTTTCCTTTTTCGATTCCAAAGGACACGTCATCAGAGGCTTTGAAATCTCCAAAGTTTTTATGAACATGCTCAAATGTAATATACATACCTGTTTCCTCCCATTGCTTTTCTTATTCTTCCGCTGCTTCGGCGTCAGGCAGCGCTGCCCGAAGGGGCTCTAAATCTGTAAAATCTGACAGTTCATAGTCGTCAAAATCCCCCTTTGCAACTGCCCAGGCTTTGATGTCCTCCAAATGTTTTTTGGTTTCTTCAGAATAGTCTATGGTCAGATTGGTATCCTGAAGTTCTGACAGAAACTGTTCCTTTGATGTTCCCAGCTTTTCCGAAACCACTTCCGCCGCTTCCTCCTCATGGGAATATATCCAGTCAACTGTTTCTTTAGAAGCCTTCAGATAGTTTTCCGCCACATCCTCATGCTCTTTGATAAAAGAAGCCGTGGTAATATAATAGGAATCCACTGTAAGGCCCAAATCCTTCAGCGTCAGAAGTTTTTCAAGTCCGCCTTCCTCCAGCTTTGCCGCATTCGCGCCGCTTGCCCAGAAGGCCGCTGCCTTTCCTGTTGTCATCAAAGCCACCGCCGAAGCTGCACTGTCCACTTTGACCAGTTTTTGTTCTGTTTCCCCTATGCCTGCTTTTTCATAAGTTTTCGCATTCCAGAAGTCCCATACCGTTCCCGGCTGTGTGGCAAAAGGCTGTCCTGCCAGGTCTTCCAGGCTTTTTACCTTACTGCCGTCTACGTAAAGGGCGCCCCCGGTTCCGGAACCGATGCGGCTGAGAATAAGAAGATTTTTATCCTGTGTACTTCCCATGCGGTTTACCAGCGCGTAGTCTGCCAGATTTCCCACATCTGCCTGTCCGGTTACAACGGCATCCACCGTATTAATACCTGCTGCAAATTCTGATGTTTCCAGTTTTATCCCATACTTTTGAAAAATACCTTCTTCCTCTCCCACAGCTGCAATCCAGTGCTGCGCACCGTTTGTCATCACAGCGGCGCGGACTGTGGTCAGTCCGCTTCCGGAAACCTTTTGCTCTGTGCCACCGCAGCCTGAAAGAGCCAGTACTGCTGCTCCTGTCAAAATAAAAACCAATGCTTTCTTCTTCATACCCTACTCCTTCTTTTTCGTCAAATCACTCTTTTTAATAGAAGCTACGCAAAAATCAATTCTCTCATCCTCGTCTTCCTCATCCTTACTGCCTGTTTTCGGATTTTTATTAGGGTCTACGCCTTCCACAATGGTTACTTTCCCATTATCTTTTCCCACAGGTGAACCCGGCACCCGGAAAGTCTCCACATCCAGAGGCAGAATAGACGTTTCCTCCGGTTTTTCCAACTGGGGAATCCACTCATAAGGCACTCGGTAAGCACGGTAAACCATATTGTTGGTAAAATTTCCTGCCAGCTTATTGAAATAAGGATTGATATATTCCCATACAATTTCATGTTCCGGAGTAACTTCCAGGATTCGTCCGTCCGAGCCTTCTGTAATCAATGTATTTCCGTTTGGCAGTCTCTGTGCGGAGCTGATATAGGAGCTGTAAAACTTGGAAGCATCGGTAAACAGCAGAAATCCCGCTTCCAAAGGCGTATACTGCCAGGTAATCTCCAGTGTGACCGGATTGAACTGCAACACACGGGAATAATCTCTTCTGGCATGATTCACACCGGTTACCGCACCGGGATTTGGATTTCCGTAACCGCCTTCCCCGCCGTTGTCAAACACCAGCAAGTCTCCTTCTCCCGGAAGACCTTTTGGTATCATGTGCAGATGGTGCTGCCCGATAATCCAGCCCAGTTTTCTGGTTGCTTCGCTTTCGTTAAAATCCGGTCCCAGTCTCCAGACAACCTCTCCTGTCGCCTTGCTGATAATTCCAAGAATATTGGCATTTCTGGCATCAAAAATAATATTGTCCGGATGAAAGCGTTCATCTCCCGCGTCGTACCATTTATTTTCTCCCAGCGTTGACATACTGTTGAAGTGCAGCCAGTCACCTCCTGCTTCTTCATGAAGCCCCGGATTGCGGAACAAAACGTTTTTGGCGGCTTCGTCAAAGCCCATTTCTTCAAAATGGTCGCTGGCTCTCCAGCTCCACAGAATATTCCCTTCCCAGTCCACTTCAATAATCTTGTCGTCAATGAGTCTTTTATCTGAAATCTCGTGGTTGTATACGTTTTCATGGGTCAAAATAAGGGTGTTCCCGCCGTCTGTCCTGGGCTCTCCACCAGGATAATAATAGCCCACAGAGGAACCTTCTCTCTGATAGTCGTGATGCTGTCTTGCCTGATATTCCGGTTCTTCCATGCCTGGGTCTGCAATCAGCTCCGTGTTGCGGAATTTCCACACAATTTTGCCCTCCCAGTCCACCTGTACCAAATCTATCTGGTCCTGATAAGCATATTTTCCGGAACGTGTTCCTGTGGTTCCCATAACATATCCTCCGGGAAGAATCTTATTTGGGAAGCCCCCAAGACCTGCCCAGCGTTGTACTTCATTGCCGTTCATATTAAGCAGCAAAGCGCCTCTTCCGGAAGGGAAGATTGTATACCCGTTCCATGCTTTTTCTTTATCGTATAAAATTGTCCCTGTAGGGAACACACTTGGATAACCCATCTTTATCTACCTCCGTTTACTCACTCAATTTTTTGATTGCTTCATTTATGATTAATTTATGTGTAAAACCTGTTTTTTTGTCTTTCACCGCTCCATTCCGGAAAAACAAAAGGGTTGGCAGTACCTGTATATCCCACCGGGAGGCCAGTTCCGGCTCCGCCGTAATGTCCACTTTTCCGAAAAATGTCTGTACTCCTTCCGTCTCCAGTTCTTCTATCCCTGTCTCTGTCCTTTTACAATGAGCGCAGGTAGGGGAGTAAAAAAGAACCACGGTTTCTTCCCCGGATTGGATTTTCTCTTCAAATGTCTTCAGATTTAATTCCTGCATGTTTATACCTCTTTCTCTGTTGTTCGTCTCAAATCTTCTGCCGCCAGAACGGCTGCATTGGCTCCGTCTGCCGCTGCCGTAATCACCTGGCGCAGGCTTTTTGTCCGCACATCTCCGGCTCCGTAAAATCCTTTCAAAGCTGTTCTCCCTGTTTCGTCTGCCTGTATGTACCCGTTCTCGTCTGTCACGGCAAGCTCCCTCAGAATCTCTGTGCGTGGTATCTGGCCGATTTCTACAAAAATACCGTCCACCGGAAGCCGTCTGTTATCCTGCGTCCATATGGCCTCTGCCTTGTGGGTTCCCTCTATTTTGCTGACCACGGTATTTCTGAGAATTTCTATGTTTTCTTCTGCTTCTGCCTGAAGGAGGGAGGACTTAGCAGCCCGGAAGTCTTCTCTTCGGTGAATGAGCAGCACCTTTTTACAGATTCCCGCCAGATACAGAGCTGCGTCTACGGCACTGTCTCCGCCGCCAATGACTGCTGCCACCCGGTCTTTATAAAAAGCTCCGTCACACCATGCACAGACGTGAACTCCTTTTCCGAAAAACTGCTGTTCTCCCGGTATGCGCAGCTGCCTGTGTACCGTACCGGCTGCATAGATTATGGCTCTGGCTTCCAGAACTCTTCCATCCTCCAGGCGGCATTTCCACTTACCTTCCTCACGCCAAAGCTTTCCGGCTTCTCCTTCTGTAAAAGAAACCCCACACTTTTCGGCGTGTCCCCGAAACTGCTCTCCCAGTTCGTATCCCCCAATTCCCGGAAGCCCCGGGTAATTGTCCACCCGGCCACTGTCTGCAATCTGTCCGGTTCCTCTGTATTCCTTCTCCACTATCTGCACGGTCAGATTGGCTCTTCTGGCATAAATTCCTGCCGTCAGTCCTGCCGGTCCGCTGCCGATAATAAGCAAATCCGGTATTTTTTCTCCCATCTGCTGTCCACCTTTCTTTATCCTAGTTTTCATAGTAACTTACTATGAAATATGATATTTGAAAGGATACCACAGAAAAACCCATTCGTCAAATAGAAAATATACATTATGCGTAATAGTTTCTATTTATAGGCAAAAAAAGACAGTTCCACCTCTGTCCTGAGGTTTGGAACTGTCCTTTTTTGTAAGATTCTTTTTTTGTATGTATTCTGTATTATTCTATATTCAAATATTTCTTAATGGCTTCTATATACGTTTCCCCCATTTCACTGAGCACCATGTTTTTTCTTGTAATATAGCCGATTTCCATAACACTGTCCTGGTCTTCTTCGTCCCCTTCAAAGGGAACAGCCACATAATCACTGCCATTTAATTCTTCGCAGATAATCCCGGAGCAGAGGGTGTAACCGTTGAGCCCCACCATGAGATTCAGCATGGTAGCCCGGTCATTGGCTTTGATAATTTGGGCATATTCATTGGTAGAAAGAATTTCTTCCGCAAAATAGAAGGAACTGTTTTCTCCCTGTTCAAAAGACAGACAGGGATAGCCGCTGAGCTGCTCAAACCTTATGGAGGTTTCCTTTGCCAGAGGATGCTGTTTCCACAGGTATACATAAGCCCCGCAGGAAATCAGAGGATGAAATTCCAGGCTTGCGGTTTTCATCATTTTTTCCATAGCTTTCCGGTTAAAGTCAGAAAGATAGAGGACGCCGATTTCGCTTCGCAAGGTGCTGACGTCACTGAGCACCTTTCTGGTCTCAGTTTCCCGGATTGCAAACTCGTATTTCGACATATCAAATTCTTTTGCCATATCCACAAATGCTTTCACCGCAAAGGAATAATGTTGGGTAGAAACTCCGAATTTTTTTCGGTAGCTTCCGTTTTTGCTATATTTCTGTACCACCGCTTCATATTGATCATAAATTTCTTTTGCGTGAAGCAAAAATTCCGCACCGTCATTGGTCAGCGCCACGCCTTTGCCGCCCCGGTAGAGAAGCACCAGTCCCAGTTCCTTTTCCAGTTCCTTCATGGCATTGGTCAGCGAAGGCTGTGAAACGTATAAAAGCTCTGCCGCTTTGTTCAATGATTTTGTTTCCGCTATGGTAATCAGATAATGCAACTGTGTCAGTGTCATTTTCTGCACTCCTTTAAAAATAGTTCATGAATCCTGTTATCTGTATCCAGTTCGGGATGAAAGGCCAGCCCATACTGTCTGCCGTACCGGACCGCCACGATTTTTCCCTCTGCCCGGGCGAGAATCTCTACAGCCGGGTCTGCTTTTTCCACATAGGGAGCACGAATGAAGGTCATAGGCACTGTGCCGATTCCTTTCATTTCCTGTATTGTGTGAAAGCTGCCAAGCTGTCTGCCATATGCATTTCGCTTTACCGTTACGGGAAGGGTACCGAAATATACATGAGGGTCGTTTACACACGCTTCGGCCAGCAGAATCAGCCCCGCGCAGGTGGCAAGCACAGGTATTCCCCGGATAATCCGCTCTTTCAGGCCCTCAAAGATATCCAGTTCCCGCAGAAGTTTTCCCTGTACTGTGCTTTCCCCGCCCGGCAGAACCAGACCGTCAAAGGCTTCCTGCAAGTTACCTTTCTGACGAATTTCCACGCATTGTGCGCCAAGGGCTTCCAGCTTTTTTCGGTGTTCCAGAAACGCGCCCTGCACTGCAAGTATTCCGATTTTCATCCTATTTTCCCCTCTCTGCCATAAGAAGCTGTATTTCCTGCTCATTGATTCCCACCATGGCTTCCCCTAAATCCTCTGACAGTTCTGCCAGCAGTTTGCTGTCCTGATAATTGGTCACTGCTTTTACAATGGCTGCCGCGCGTTTCTTCGGATTCCCGGATTTAAAAATACCGGAGCCTACAAAGACTCCCTCTGCACCCAGCTGCATCATCAGAGCCGCGTCCGCCGGAGTGGCTACGCCGCCTGCAGCAAAGTTTACGACCGGAAGACGTCTGTGCTCATGTACATAAGCGACCAGTTCGTAGGGTACCCGCAGATTCTTGGCCTCTTCAAAGAGTTCCGCTTCCTTCATAGCCCCAATTTTTGCAATCTCCTGGTTCATTTTCCGCATATGGCGCACGGCCTGCACTACATCTCCCGTTCCCGGTTCTCCTTTTGTTCGAATCATAGAAGCGCCCTCCTGAATTCTCCGAAGGGCTTCGCCCAAATCTTTTGCACCGCAGACAAAGGGTACCTGAAATTTCCGTTTGTCAATGTGGTAGACATCGTCTGCCGGAGAGAGGACTTCACTCTCATCTATGTAATCAATTTCAATGGCTTCCAGTATCTGTGCTTCCGCGAAATGACCGATTCTGCATTTCGCCATAACCGGAATGGACACCGCTTCCTGAATACCCTTTATCATTTTCGGGTCACTCATTCTGGCCACGCCGCCTGCAGCCCGTATATCAGCCGGAATCCTCTCCAGGGCCATAACAGCGCAGGCTCCCGCTTCTTCTGCAATCTTTGCCTGTTCCGGAGTGGTGACGTCCATAATTACTCCGCCTTTTAACATCTGTGCCAACTGCTTATTTAATGCATATCTCTCATTTACCATTTCCAATCTCTCCCTTTCTTTTGTGATTGATATGCATCTTAAACCAAAACTGTCCTTGTTAAAATAACCAGTTTATTTATTTTTAAGCAGTCCAGTTTTCTTTTTCTCCTGTTTTCTATGCTTTCAGGTATCCAAAAGCTTCTCCTACTTTTCCCCCGTCCAAAAGATAGGCTTTCATTTTTCTCTGCAAAGAAGTATCTTCCGGCAGTTCCTCCAGGGAATTCCCCCTTTTCTGGAAAACCCATTCCAGCACTGCATCTGATTCCCAATGCACTTTATCCACTTCAAAAAGCGCCTGAAAGTTTAAAATTCGGGAATTCGGAGGCAGTAAATCCTTTAAAGCAGGACTTAAAAGCCAGGATTCACAGGTATACGGCGCCTGTCTGTAATTTGGATAGTACCTTTCAAAAAATTCCCGGGTCTGGTGTAAAGATTCCTGTACTTTCTCACTGCTGATGTCCGCATCCGAGGGAATATGTACCGCAATGGTCTTTTTTTCCTTCTGTGTGCACATCTCATACTCCAGTTCTCCCAAGCGGAACAACTGCAGAGAAAGCTGTCTGCCTGTCCAGAAATCCCGGTCAAATCCATAACAGCCATAGCTGACCTGATGTTCCTGTACAAAGCGCCAAAAGCACTTCATAGTTTCTGCAAAAATTTCTTCTGAAATTCCCAGATTTTCATATTTTTCATAGGTATACCCACAGGCTGTCAGCATGCAGAGCAACATGTTCATGCCTTTCTTATCTGTCTGCAGCAAGTTCTTCAAACCTTTTCTTGCATCCTCCCAGCAAAAGGGGTCTGTGAGATTTTTCAATATCTGCTGCAGGTTTCCGTCCTTTGACAGGTTTCCCCTTGCCTGCTTTTCTGTTTCTTCTAATTCCTGTAAGGCTTCCCCGGAAAAGCCTGTAAGTTCTGCGATTTCTCTCCATGTTTTCATGTTGTTTTTCCCCCTTTTTACTGGTATTTTCTGCATTATACCATGTAAAAAATACTTTGCAAAGACAGAAAAGAGGCCTTCTCAGCCTCTCTCCTTCTCTATCTTTCTTAAATTTTCCTCTGCCGCACAGACAGTCTCTTCATAATGCTGAATTTTTTTATCCAACAGATGCAAAGATTCCTGCATCTCTTCCAGACGCATACGCAACTGCTCTCTCTGCTCCTCTAAAATGGCTTTTCTGGCACGGGCCGTTTCTTCGCCCTGCTGGTAAAGCGCCACATACTCAATCAGTGCTTCGATTTGCACTCCGGCCTTCCGCATACACTTCATAAGCTGTATCCAGCCGCAGGAGGCTTCGTCATAGTCGCGAATTCCGCTTTTGGTTCTGGGAACCGGAGGAATCAGACCGATTCTCTCATAATACCGCAGGGTATCCGCTGAAATATCGTATTTTTTACTGGCTTCCGCAATGGTCATACACTTCCATCCTTTCTTAAAGTCCTGCAGGCTGCTTCAGTTTCTCGGCAAAATCTTTCATGGCATGAGAAATCTGCAGCATCTGAGGACAAACTGCCTCACAGCTTTTACAGCCGATACAGGCCGCCGGACGCTTCTCTTCTTCCAGGGCATCCGCCGCCATCTGGACAATGATGTTATTGGCAAAACGCATTTCATTATACATGGAAAGCAAGGTAGGAATGTCCAGTCCTTTGGGGCAGTGCGTTACACAATAACGACAGGCTGTACAGGGGAGCGTGTCCAGCATACTGTCTGTCACCTCTGCCAGCACCTTCTGTTCCCCTTCACTTAAAGGTTTATCCTCCTCATAAGTGTAGATATTTTTCTCCATCTGCTCCATGTTCGACATTCCGGATAAAACCACAGTCACACCAGGTACGCTCTGAAGGAAGCGGAAAGCCCATGCCGGAATTTCTTCCTCCGGACGAAGCATTTTCAGCTTTTCTGTATTTTCCTCTGAAAGCTGTGCCAGACGTCCTCCTCTTAAAGGTTCCATGACCCAGACAGGCATATGATACGCATTTAAAAGCTCTACCTTGGCTTTTGCGTCCTGCAGTTTCCAGTCCAGATAGTTTAACTGAATCTGGCAGAATTCCATATGCTCTCCGCAGGCTTTCAGAAAGTGCTCCAGTGTCTCATATCTGGCATGTGCCGAAAAGCCCAGATGACGGATTCTGCCTGCTTTCTTCTGCTGCAGCAGATATTCCAGAATCCCATATTCAGGATTCAGATAGGCATCTATGTTTTTCTCATACACATTGTGCAAAAGGTAAAAATCAAAATACTCCACGCCGCATTTTTTCAGCTGCTCTTCAAAAATTTCCTCCACCTTGTTCATATTGGACAAATCATAGCCCGGAAATTTACTGGCCAGACAGTAGCTGTCTCTTGGATATTTGCGCAGCAGTTTTCCCATAACCACTTCTGACTGTCCATTGTGATAACCGTAAGCCGTATCAAAATAATTCACACCGTTCTCTATAGCGCGGGCAATCATTCCCGCAGTTCTTTCTTCGTCAATGGCTGCATCCGGCTGGTCTCCCAGTGTGGGCAGGCGCATAGCGCCAAACCCCAGGGAAGAAAGTTTTAAGTCCTGAAATTCTTTATATATCATCTCTTTTGTCCTCCTGTCTGCTCTTCTTAGGACAGCATACTCCTTGAAGTTCACTCTAAGTCAAGCAGTTTTTTCAGAAAAACAAATTTTATGTTTCCAACAAGGTTATCAGTCTGCTGGTACCCAGACGGTCTGCACCCAAATCCAGAAATTTCTCCGCATCTTCCACAGAAGAAATTCCTCCGGCTGCTTTCACCTTCACCTGCTCTCCCACATGTTTTCGCATCAGCTCTACATCTGCAAAAGTAGCGCCGCCTGTGGAAAAACCCGTGGATGTCTTAATGTATTCTGCACCGGACCGGGTGACTACACGGCACATTTCCAGCTTTTCGTCTTCTGTGAGCAGACAGGTTTCTATAATCACCTTTAAAACTTTCCCGCCGCAGGCCTGCTTCACAGCCTGGATTTCCTCCAGCACCCGGTCATAATCCCGTTCCTTTACCATGCCCAGATTGATCACCATATCTATTTCATCTGCACCGTTCTCCACGGCATCTCTGGTTTCCAAAACCTTTACAGCCGTTGTGGTATTTCCATTGGGAAATCCAATAACCGTGCAGATGTTTACTTTGTCCTGCACGTACTCCTTTGCCCTTTTTACATAGCAGGGCGGAATACACACCGACGCGGTCTGATATTTCATTCCTTCTTCACAAATCCTGCGAATTTCTTCCCAGGTGGCTGTCTGTTTTAACAATGTATGGTCCAGTCTGCTTAATAGTTCTCTTTTTTCCATGTAAGCTTCTCCTTTTGTCCTTTTACAGAAGTTCTTTTAACAGGGAAGTACCAATGGTTCCTTCCGGCATTGCTACGCAGAAATTATCTGCAATGGTAGCGCCAATTACGGCAAACGTATCACTGACCCCCAGATTTTTCCCCTCCTTCATAGAAGGAGAATAGGCCAGAAACGGCACCTGTTCTCTGGTGTGGTCTGTTCCTGTATACGTCGGGTCATTGCCATGGTCAGCAGTGAGAATCAGCAAATCATCTTCCCGCAGCACAGAAAGCAGCACACCCAGCTTTTCATCAAAACGCTCCAGTTCCTCTGCATATCCCTGGACATTTCTTCTGTGTCCCCACAGAGCATCAAAATCCACCAAATTGGTAAAACACAGCCCTGTAAAGTCTCTTTTCGCAAGGTCTGTGGTCTGTTCCATGCCGTGTACCGAGCTTTGAGATTTATTGGATTCTGTCAGCCCCTGTCCGTCAAAAATATCGTAAATCTTTCCCACGGAAATCACGGAAAGTCCGGCTTCTTTTAAGCTGTCCAGCGCCGTTTTTCCATAGGGTTTTAAAGCATAGTCATGGCGGTTTGCCGTCCGCTTAAACGCTCCTTTTTTCTTTCCGGTATAGGGTCTTGCAATGACGCGTCCCACCTTCCACTCATCCCGCATGGTCAGTTCTCTGGCGATTTCACAGTAATGGTACAGGGTTTCCAGTCCCATGGTTTCTTCATTGCCGCAGATTTGGAGAACCGAATCTGCAGAAGTGTACACAATCAGTTTTCCTTCCCGGATTTCCTGCTCTGCCAGTTCTTCTAAGATTTCTGTTCCGCTGGCGCTTTTGTTTCCAATAATGGTTCTGCCTGTACGCTGTTCCAGTTCCCGGATGAGCTCCGGTGGAAAGCCGTTTTCCGTAAAAGTTTTGAATGGTTTTGTCACATGCAGCCCCATCATTTCCCAGTGTCCCGTCATGGTATCCTTGCCGCAGCTTCTCTCCTGCAGTTTCATATAGCAGGCCATTGGACGTTCCGCTTCCGGAATATTCTTCAGTTTATGAAGATTGGCAATGCCCAGTTTCTGCAGATTTGGAATCCGAAAATTCTCTTTTTTCTCTGCAATATGCCCTAAAGTGTCCACCCTGATATCTCCGTATTTTTCAGAATCCGGCATAGCCCCGATTCCCAGGGAATCCAGTACAATGGTAAAAATTCTCCGATACTTCATATGCAACCTTCCTTTCTGTATGGTTCCAAGTTTATGCGTGATTTCTGTCCCTTTCCTCTTCCGGCATTTCCAGATTTTTTCCCGAAAATCCCAGGGGAAGCAACTCCTCTAAAGTATATTCTTCCCATGTTTTGTCGCCTTTTCCCAAAAGAATCCGAAACTCTTTTGGCTCGCAAAATTCCATAAACACCTGTCTGCATACACCGCAGGGCGCTGTCAAGTCTGTTGGTTCTCTCCCTTCCATACCGCCCACAATGGCAATGGCAGCAAACGCTCTGACTCCCTCAGAAACCGCCTTAAAAACTGCAGTCCGTTCCGCACAGTTGGTAGGACTGTAAGCAGCATTTTCAATATTGCAGCCGGTAAAAATCTGTCCCTCCTTTGTCAGCAGCGCCGCCCCTACCTGAAAATGAGAATAAGGGGCATACGCAAAGGTTCTGGCCTCCAAAGCCCGATTCACTAAGGTTCTTTTTTCCTGTTCTGTCATACACTTTCCCTGTCTTTCTGAATCAGCAGACGAATTCCCTCTACTGCTACGCGAATCGCGGTTTCCGTGTCATGTACAATGGGGTTCTCAAGCCCCTGCTTTTCTCTCTCCTGGTTTCCTATCACCAGCAGGTCTGTTCCCACTCGCACTTTCAGATAATTTCCCACAATAAACAGTGCAGCGGATTCCATTTCTGAGGCTTTACAGCCCATGCGCAGCCAGGCTTCCCACTTGTTCAGCAGTTCATAACTCACCGGCTTTGTCTCCGGCTCGTGCTGTCCGTAAAACGCATCTTTGCACTCCACCACACCTGTGTGGTAAGTACAGCCGCAGCGTCCGGCCGCCTCCACCAGTGCGTTTGTTACCTGCAGATTAGGTACTGCCGGATATTCAATGGGCGCATATTCCTTGCTGGTTCCCTCCATACGGATAGCGCCTGTGGCAATCACAAGGTCGCCGCCCTTTACTTCTGTATCCATACCGCCGCAGGTTCCCACACGGACAAAGGTGTCCGCGCCGCATTGCACCAGTTCCTCCAGAGCAATAGACGCCGAAGGCCCGCCGATTCCCGTGGAAGTCACACTGACTTTTTCTCCGTCCAGATATCCGGTATACGTCTTGTATTCCCGGCTGTCTGCAATGAGTACAGGATTGTCCAGATATTTTGCGATTTTCTCACATCGCTTGGGATCACCGGGCAAAATTACATACCGTCCTACGTCCCCTCTGCGAATCTGTAAATGATACTGAAGTCCTGCTTCCCCTGAATAGTTTTGCATAATACCGTCTCCTCTCATGAAAAATTTTTTCTATTTGCTGTTACATGGGCGTCCCCACCTCAATCAAATTACCGTCCAAATCGTAAAACCGAACCATTTTCTGTCCCCAGCTATGGGTCATAAGCCGGTTGACATATTCGATATCGGGATAACGTTCCTCAAGTTTTTCCACAAACGCCTCTATATCCCGCTCTTCAAAATAAAGTTCACAAGAATTGCTCTTTTGCACAATTTCTTTTCCCACAAAGTCTCTCCAGATTTTTTCGTCCTGAAGCACCAGACCTTCTGTTAAAATCATATTTCCCCCATGATCTAATATCGTATCCAGTCCAAATAAATCATGGTAAAACTCCCTGGATTTTTCAATATCCTTCACAACCACCAACACATTTTTCAATTTCATCAGACGTCATCTCCTACTCATACAAAAACAGCAGTTTTTCCTCTTTCAAATACAGCCTTTCCGGTATCTTTCCCGCATTCTCCCACAAATATTTGGAAACCTTCCAGTCAATCCTCTGTTTTCCTTTTGGACTTGCCAGAAAAGAAATATTATACTCAAACATATCCTCCGTCACAATGGGCTTTTGCAAAGGAAAGCACAGACAATTTTCCTCTTCTTTTATCAGAAATTCATGGGCGCGGACCGCCACGGATTGTATGCCTTCCGTGCTGCGGTTTTGAATCGGAAAGGCTATGCCCCAGTCCGGTACCACAATCTCATTCTGTTCTTTTGTCTGCACATCGGCGATATTCTTGCATCCGGTAAGGCGTGCTGTCACCTTTGTCCGTGGATTTTGAAACAGCGCTTTCGTTTCCCCCTGCCCCACAATCCGGCCATGGTCCATGACCAGCATTTCCTCACTCATTCGATAAATCTCATCTCTACTATGAGAAACCAGAATCACCGTTCCGGAATACTCTTTCAAAAATTCCATCATCTCTCTTTGAAGCTGATCCCGCAGATATACGTCCAACGCAGAAAAAGGCTCATCCAGAAGAATCACCTCCGGCTCGCATATCATCATTCTGGCCAGTGCGGCTCTCTGCTGCTGTCCTCCTGAGAGTTCGTGGGGAAGGCGTTTTTCCAGACCTTTTAATTGAAATTTTTCCATATACTGTGCGGCCTTTTGCCTCTTTTCCCTGGGGCTTACCAAAAGACCTGCCATAATATTTTCTTCCACCGTCATGGTTGGAAAAAGGGCATAATTCTGAAACAGATATCCTACCTTCCTTTTCTGGGGTTTTTCACAGATTTTTTGTTCCGTATCCAGTAACGTTCTGCCGCAAATCACAATTTTCCCTTCATCTGCGCTTTCCACTCCTGCCAGACTTCGCAACAGCAGACTTTTTCCGCTTCCTGACGCCCCCAGAATCCCAATGCGGCGGCAGTCGCTGGAAAACTCTACAGCAAGCTGAAACCTTTCCAACTTTTTCTTTATTTTCACTTCCATAAACATACACCTCTTGGCCCCATCCGAAATCTGCCCCTTTCGGTAAACTTTTACCAGCGTTTTCTCCGCTTTCCTTTGCTGCCTGCCACCAGGTTCATAACCAGCAGGATTCCAAACGCTGCCACAAGCACAATAGCGACCCAGAAGCCTGCCGTGGCATAATCTCCGTCCTGAATTACCATAGCGATTTTCTGGGATATGGTTCCTGTTTTTCCCGGAATATTTCCCGCCAGCATAGAAGTGGCACCATATTCTCCCAGCGCCCTGGCAAAGGTCAGCACGGTTCCCGCAGCCACACCCGGTCCGGCAGTGGGAAGCACCACCTTCCAGAAAATTTTTGTCTCAGACATGCCCAAAGTGCGGGCCGCATAAATCAGATTGGAATCTATCTGTTCAAAAGCCCCCCTGGCATTGCGGTACATCAGGGGAAAGGCAATCACCACTGCCGCCAGCACACACCCGGCCCAGGACTGTATGATTTTAATATGAAAGGAATCATACAAAAATGCCCCCACCGGCCTTCTGGTGCTAAAGGTCAGAAGAAGAAAAAATCCCGCTGCCGTAGGGGGCAGCACCATGGGCAGCGTGAGTATACCGTCCAGTACGGCCCTTGTTTTCCCTCCGGCCTTCATAGCCTTTGCCGCCGCAAAAATCCCCAGAAAAAAAGAGAAAAATGTGGCGGCAATTCCTGTTTTTAAGGAAATCCAAAGGGGACTCCAGTCCAGATTTTCCAGTATCTGCTTCAACGCTTCCATGGCCTCTCCTTTACTCTACATTCGTGTCAAAATAATAGTTTTCAAAAACTTCTTTTGCCTCATCGGAAAGCACATATTCCAGAAAATCCTGAGCCGCTTCTTCCTGTGCCTTATCTGCTTCCTGGTTTTTCACCCGGCAGATAGGATAAATCACATCTCCGGTCAAATCGTATCCCACAGTTTCCAGAATTTTCACCTTGTCCTCATATCCGTAGGTATCCGAATAATAAGTGGTTCCCACCTCACAGGCCCCTTCTGTCACAGCAGTAAGCGCCTTGCTTACGTTATCCTGCTCACTGATTTCCACACCGCCTAAGCCTTCGGACACTTCCTGCGTCGTAATTTTGGACACGTCCTCTGCCTGCGGCAAAATCCCCATATTCACCAGAGCCTGCCGGGTATACTTGCCCACCGGTACACTGCCCCCTGCAAGAGCAATACTTTTGGCTTCCTGCAAATTGTTAAGTCCGGTTACTTTTGTTTCACTGTCTTTTAAAGTCAGAAGCACTACCTGATTGTTTACCACATTGCGGCGGGTTCCCTCCACAATCAGTCCGTCCTGCTCCAACTGGTCCATTTGTTTCTGGGATGCGGAAAAGAAAATATCACAGGCATATCCCTCTTCAATCTGGGTCAGCAGGGTACCGGAGCTGTCTGCATTGTATACAATTTTCACCTCCGGGTGCTCCTCCTTATATTTCTCTGCCAGTTCGGTCATCACGGTATTTAAACTCGCTGCAATAAACACCTGAATTTCTTCAGGTTCTGTATTCGTTTCTTCCGTTCCGCCGCAGGCACCCAGTCCTGCTGTCATACACAATACCAAAGCTGCTGCTAAAAATCGTTTCTTCATTCTGCTTCTCCTATTCTCTTTTGTTCTGTTTTCTTCTAATTTCTTCCACATTCTCCTTCGGTTCCCCGCAGGATTCCCAGACCGTGTTCCAAGACCGACAGAACAAATTCCAGAGATTCCTTTACTGCCTTAGGGCTTCCCGGAAGATTTACAATCAGCGTGCCCTTTCGGATTCCGGATTCTGCCCGGCTTAACATAGCGCGCTTTGTAATGGTCATGGAATATCCCCGGATGGCCTCCGCAATGCCTCTGGCCATGCGGTCACACACGGCAATGGTTGCTTCCGGGGTCACATCCCTTTTAGAAAATCCGGTACCGCCGGTGGTGAGAATCAGGCTTATCTGCCTCTGGTCAGCCAGACGCATCAGCTGCTGTTCCAACGGTTTCTGTTCATCTGGTAAAAGCAGCGTTTCTTCCACCTGGTATCCGGCTTCTTCCAGCATTTTTACAATCAACGGACCGCTTTTGTCCTCTCGTTCGCCCTTAGCCCCTTTATCGCTGAGGGTAATCACTGCCGCTGTATAAGGCCGGTTTGCGTCAGGCAGTACCAATTGGATTTCGTCTCCCCTTTTGATTCTTCCCCCCTGCAAAACTCTGGCAAATACCCCTTCCTTGGGCATAATACATTCTCCCATGCGCTGATAAATCTGACAGTGGTTATGACACTCCTTTCCAATCTGGGTCATTTCCAGCACCACATCTCCTATCCGGAAACGGCTGCCCACAGGCAGAGCGGCAAAGTCAAATCCCTCTACCACCAGATTTTCTCCAAAAGCGCCGAAGTCCACTTCTGCTCCTCTTGCCTGAAAATCCTGAATTTTCTCTACAGAGAGCATGCTCACCTGACGATGCCACGGGCCTCCGTGAGCATCTCCCAGAATCCCCCATTGTGGGGTCAGTTCTGCTTCTACTACTTCCGTTTTTGCAGTTCCTCTCTGTTTACTGATACAGATTGCTCTGATATTTCCCATTTCTATCCTCCTATTTTCCACATATCCCGCTGCTCTGTTATCTGTTCCGTATGTGCAAAACAATGCCTCTGGGGCTTCTTTTCAACAGCACTTCTAAGCAGTTCTCTGATTTCCTCACGATTTCCTGCTCTTACTGCCTCTTTCAGAGAAAAATTTTCCTCATAGCAAAGGCAGGGCTTTACCTTTCCCTCCGCCGTCATGCGCAGGCGGTTACAGCCTGCACAGAAATTATCATGTATGGCGCTGATAAAGCCCACACTTCCCTGAAAACCGGGAAAACGGTAATACACTGCCGGGCCGTTTCCGTGAGAACGGCCGTCCGGTTCTGCCTTTCCGAAAGATGCCTGCATCTCTTCCAACAGCAAAATATTGGAAACTCCCTCTGTTTCCTTATCTTTTCCCAGAGGCATTTTTTCAATAAATCGCACATCTATTCTGCGGTTTTTAGCCAATAGCGCCAGTTCTTTCCAATCCTTTCCGTTCTCCCAGGGCAGCAGTACCGTGTTGGTTTTTAAAGGCACCGGGAATCGGCTCATCGTATCCAGTCCTTCAAGGACCTGTGCAAGCTTGTCAAAGCCCGTGATTTTCCTGTATGTTTCCTCATTCAAGGTATCCAGACTCACATTCACTCCATCAATCCCAGCCTGATAAAGCGCCTCGGCGAAAGGAGCCAGAAGTACACCGTTGGTTGTCAGGGTCACCTTTTCCATTCCGGGAATTTCTTTCAGTTTCCGGATAAGTTCCACACAGCCGGGACGCAGAAGAGGTTCTCCTCCGGTAATCTTTATTTTTCGGATACCCATCCGGGCGCCGCAGACACAGATGTCCAGAATTTCCTCCAGACTTAAAAGTTCTTTCCGGGGCAGAAAGCAGGGCATTTCCGGCATACAGTACCTGCACCTTAAATTGCAGCGGTCTGTAATGGAAATCCGCATATAATCCACTGTTCTTCCGTAGCTGTCCTTCACTTACTGCTCCCCGCTTTCCATCTGCCTCTGGTATATCCCGCTTTTTCCCCCGGTTTTCTTTTCCAGACAGATATTTCCGATTTCCATACTTTTATCCACCGCCTTACACATATCGTAAATGGTAAGCAGCGCAGTGCTCACTCCGGTCAAAGCTTCCATCTCCACTCCAGTCTTTCCCACAGTACGCACGGTACACACCGCTTTTACTGCGCATTCCTGCTCCAAAAGGAAAAACTCCAATTCTACCTTGGAAAGATTCAGCACATGGCAGAGAGGAATCAGTTCTGAAGTCTTCTTCGCCCCCATGATTCCGGCAATTCTGGCCACACCCAGCACGTCTCCTTTTCCCATTCCACCTTCTGCAAGTTTCAAAAAGCATGCTCTGCTCATAGTAATGGTTCCCGCGGCAATGGCTTCTCTGACCGTTTGCTTTTTCTCGCTGACGTCTACCATAACCGCCTCGCCCCGGTTGTTAAAATGCGTAAACTCTCCCATTTAAACTCCTTTCCCAAATCCGCAGTTCGGATAGGTACACTGGGGACAGGACAGACACAGACCGCCTTCCCCTGCCCGGATAAAATCTTCCTCTGTGAGCATTTCTCCTGCCAGAAGCCGCGGCAGAACCAAATCGAAAATCGTTCTTTTCGCATACATGACACAGCCAGGCAGTCCCAGAACGGGAATCTTCCTATCCCCATGCTCATAATAAGCCAGCAGGAACATAGCGCCCGGCAGCATGGGTGCTCCGTAAGTCACAATCCTGGCCCCTGTATTTTTAATAGCCAGAGGCGTCCGGTCGTCCGGGTCCACACTCATGCCTCCTGTGCAGATAACCATTTCCACGCCTTTTTCTATCATTTCTTCAATGGCTTTTGTAATCACAACATGGTCGTCTCCGCTTAATACATGCTCTGTCATCTGCACCTGATACTCTGCCAGTTTTTCCTCAATGACCGGGGTAAAGGTATCGGAAATTCTGTTTTTCAGCACCTCGCTTCCCGTAGTAACCACTCCTGCGGTTTTATACCGGTAAGGCAAAATCTGAAAAATCGGTTCTTCCCCTGTAGCCTGCCTGGCTGCCTCCATTTTTTCTTTTTCGATTACCAGGGGAATAATTCTGGTACCTGCAATTTTATCCCCTTTTTTCACCGGAAAATTGCCGTGGCGGCTGGCAATCATCATCTGGCCCATCCCATTGATTTTGTGCAGGGTTTCTCTTTGTATCTTCAGAACGCCGTCCATGTCGGCAATGAGTTCTATTTTTCCTTCCTTAACTTCACTTCCGTGCATATGCTCGCCCTTGCAAATGCGGTACAGGATTTCTGCCGCTTCGTTCTCATGCAGCATATGCTCATTATTTTCCCATATATAAATATGCTCTTTTCCCACACTTAAAAGAACGGGAATGTCCTCCTTCTGAATCACATGGCCTTTGCGAAACACAGCGTCTTTGGTAACGCCTTTGATAATCTGCGTAATATCATGGCATAAAATCTGTCCTACTGCGTCTTCTGTACGCATTAATTTCATAATAATATGCTCTCCCTTCTATCTGAACAAAAATAGTTTGTTTTCTCTATCTTTCTATTTTAATGCATCTTGCCCGTTCTGTCTATCTCCCTTCCCATTTTCTGTTGACAAACCCTTTCCCCCATTCTATAATGATTTATAACTTTTACGCTGTAATATCGTAAAATACAGGGAGGGATTGCATTATGAAACAAATTTCAGGAAACCGACTGTTGGTAAAAGCCCTGAAAGAAGAAGGGGTGGACGTTTTATTCGGCTATCCCGGGGCGTGTACCATTGACATCAGCGACGAGCTTTACAAACAGAACAATCTGGACATCATACTTCCCCGGCATGAGCAGGCTCTGGTTCACGAGGCAGACGCCTATGCCAGAACCACAGGAAAGGTTGGGGTCTGTCTGGTGACCAGCGGTCCCGGCGCTACCAATCTGGTGACAGGTCTTGCCACAGCCAACTATGACAGCGTACCTCTCGTATGCTTTACCGGACAGGTGGCACGTCATCTCATTGGAAACGACGCTTTTCAGGAGGTAGATATTGTGGGTATCACCCGCAGCATTACCAAATACGGCGTCACCGTACGCAGGCGGGAAGACCTGGGACGAATTATCAAAGAAGCCTTCTATATTGCACGCACAGGAAGACCCGGCCCTGTGCTCATTGACTTACCAAAAGACGTGATGGCTGAGCTTGGCAGCCCCGAATATCCCAAAACTGTCAACATTCGGGGATACAAACCCAATTCCGGTATCCATGTGGGGCAGCTGAAAAAGGCGCTGAAGCTTCTCCAAAAAGCCAAAAAACCTCTGTTTCTGGCAGGGGGCGGTGTCAACATTGCAGGAGCCGGAGAAGTTTTCACCAAAGTGGCTGAGCAAACCCAGGTTCCTGTGGTAACGACCATTATGGGCAGAGGCGCTATTTCCACCAACCATCCGCTGTTTATTGGAAATCTGGGCATGCACGGCGCTTATGCTGCCAATATGGCTGTCAATAACTGCGATTTGCTGTTTTCCATTGGTACTCGCTTTAACGACCGTATCACCGGAAAACTCCACGAATTTGCTCCCCATGCGCAGATTGTCCACATTGATATTGATACGGCTTCTATTTCCAGAAATATCCATGTAGATATCCCTATTGTGGCAGATGCCAAAGAAGCCCTGCTTAAGATGGATGCTTATGTAGAGCCCTGCAGCACGGGCAAATGGCTGAAGGAAATCCATGCATGGCAGGAAGAACACCCGCTTACCATGAAGAAGCGGGCGCTGATGGGGCCTCTGGATATTCTTCAGGAAATCAACCGCCAGTTTGACAAAGCCATTCTGGTCACAGACGTGGGCCAGCACCAGATGCTGGTAACCCAGTACGCAGAGATTACAGAAAAGAAAAAACTGATTATGTCCGGAGGCCTTGGCACTATGGGCTATGGACTTCCCGGTGCCATTGGGGCAAAAATCGGCAATCCCGATACGCCTGTCATTGCCGTTTCCGGCGACGGCGGCATGCAGATGAATATTCAGGAACTGGCTACCGCAGTTCTGGAAGAACTTCCGGTCATTCTCTGTATTTTCAATAACGAATATCTGGGCATGGTACGCCAGTGGCAGAAGCTGTTCTACGGCAAACGGTATTCTATGACAAACCTGCGGGCCGGCGCTCTCTCCCGCCGCACAGACGGAGAAGAACTGCCGCCTTATACCCCGGATTTTGTCAAACTGGCTCAAAGCTATGGGGCTGACGGCATTCGTGTTACGAAAAAAGAAGAAATCGCCCCTGCCTTTGAGCGGGCTAAGACCCACGCCAAGACGCCTACGGTGATTGAATTTATCCTCGACCCGGAGGAAATGGTTTACCCGATGATTAAACCCGGCGGCACTCTGGCCGATATGATTATGGATTGTTAGGAGGCGGGACTATGGAAAAAGGAATGAAAAAAAGATGGATTTCCCTCTATGTGGAAAATCAGGTAGGGGTACTTTCCAAAATTTCCGGACTGTTCTCCGGAAAATGCTACAATCTGGACAGTCTCACGGTAGGAACCACGGAAGACCCTACGGTTTCCCGTATGACCATTGCAACCGTCAGTGATGACGAAACCTTTGAGCAGATAAAAAAGCAGTTAAACCGCATGGTGGAGGTTATCAAAGTCATTGATTTTACGGATATTTTTATCCGCATGAAGGAAATTCTCTATGTGAAAGTCAGAGATTGCTCTCTGGAGGAAAAAATCGAGTTGTTTCAGATTGCGGAAACCTTTAAAGGACGTGTCATTGACCGTGGAAAAGACAGCCTGCTTCTGGAATTTGTCCAGACCGCTGCCAAAAATGATGCGGTTGTCAAGCTGTTTAAAGAAGAATTTAAAAATATCGAAGTGGTACGGGGCGGAAGCGTGGGAATTGAATCCATCAGCATGATGGAACACTGATTCTCCCCCCTATTCCAAAAAGCCCGCGAAGCTGCAGTCTTTCCTGTTTCTTCGCGGGCTTTTCTTTTTTATGCATCTTAGTATCTTCCGTAAAGTCTTCCTGTCCATGCAGCGTCAATGGCTGCGAAAGCTTTTCCGTTTTTCTCAATGTATCTTTCCAGGCGCTGTCCAAATGTCATTTTTTTTGTATCTATATTGTTCTGATTTAATTTCTTCATAATAATTTCTCCTCTTTTTGAAATAAGTGTTTTCCTTGTTTACAACCATATGTTATCATAGACTATAGAATTATTTTAGATAATATATTGACTGTTTTTAGGTCAATATTGACATTTAGGAGGTTTTTTATGAAGACTGCGTTTTACAGACATCTGGATGACCTGGAGGGAAAAAATATCTCCATCCGCTATCAGACCAACCGTGGTTCTTATTTCCCAGCCCACTGGCATCCTGCCGTTGAACTGCTCTATATCCTGAACGGCACTGCGGAAATCACCATAAGCGGCAAAAAATACACCCTGGTGGCAGGGGAATTTATTGTTACGGATTCCAACCAGATACATGAATCCCGCTGCGCTCTTGCTTATACGGAAATCTGTGTGCACATTTCCAGGGCATTTCTGGAATCCTATATGGAGCAGGGTATCCTTCCCCATCTGGTGTGCAGCAGAGAAACCCTTACCCACAAAGACCTTCCCTGGTTTCTGGAAATCTGTGACCTTTTCAAGCAGCTGGTTCCCCTTTACATCACCCAGCCCCCTGCCATGAACCTGGCCTGTGAAGCCATTGTCATGCAGATTCTGTTTAAACTGGTAAACCATTTCTCTGTTTCCATTCCTGCAGAGGAAGTACCTGCCGCCGGAAATCAGGAACGACTAAAGGAGATTCTGCTCTATGTGGAAGAACACTACAGCCACAGCATTTCTCTGGAGGAAATTTCTGCTCATTTTGGTCTCAACCGGGAATATTTCTGCCGTTTTTTCAAAAAGAATGTGGGGCTCAACTTTTCCCGGCATGTAAATCTGGTCCGGCTTTCTCACATTCATTTTGAACTGCTTACCACCAATGACCCCATTATGGAAATCATTGACCGGAACGGATTTACCAATTATAAGCTGTTTCATAAGCTCTTTCGTGAGATTTATGGCTGTACGCCCCGTGATTTGCGGACGTCGAAATCTGCAGGGGCGGAAAATTAAAACTGCTACAAAAACAGCCTCTTTCTGGCTGTCCGCACAGACAACAGGCAGATTCCGCTAAACAGCACCAAAACAATGCCTGCACTCCACAGATTTACCAGCAGCAACTCTTCCTTCATGACATTTCCCAGCGCATGTATGGAAAACCAGGAGGTGACAACCATGAGCACGAAGGGACAGTAGTAGGTAAAACAGATTTCATTCCGTACAGACTTTTTCAATACCTTTGTCTGAATTCCCATTTTTTCCAATACCCTGTACCGCTCTTTGTCCTCGTAAACTTCATTGCCCGTCTTTAAGAAAATAATACTTCCTGCTGCCAGTACCAGCGTCACAAACATAAACTGGCACAGAGAATACATAATCCGAATCCAACCGTCCTGCTTAGACTGTGCCTGGGAATAGTTGACACCGGTTGTATACTGGCCGTTTTCATCCTGCGTAACCAGGGATTGAAGATAAGCCTTTGACGCTTCTATGTTTTCGGGGTTTTTCAACCTGTAATTATACAGATAGCTTTTCACCCCAAGTCCCTCCAATTCTTCAAACGTCTTATCACTGACCACATAGATATCTGCTGAGCTTTGCAGAGCTCCCAGATAAGGGGTCTTGTCCACGGTAAGAACCTCATACATTTTCTCTCCTATCTGCTGTTTTTCATCTCCAACCGAACTGCCCGCAAGGCTCATAAGAATTTCGTGGTCCAGGTTAATCACCTGGGTGTCCTTCAGTTCTTTGTAGGGAAAGGAAAGCCCTGCCGCTTTGGCCGCGGACTTTACCTGGGAATAAGATACCACACCGTACATCGTTTGATTGTATTTTGAATGCATGGTTTTGGAATCCAGAATTACCAGTTCATAAGTATTCCAGCATTCCAGTTCATTTTCCTGTTGGATACCCCTGGCAATTTCTTCCCCGTCTTTTGGCTGTGTGCTTACCACCTGACAGGTATAAACCCGGTCAAAGGCATGTATTTTCTCATACCGCTGCTTCATGGCAATGGAAAAGGCCAGCACAGTCACAGAACAGATCATCAGTACAGTCACCATGGCATACGTTCTGTAATTCTTTTTCATGCGGAAAGCCAGACTGTTCACCCAGAGATTTCTCTCTTTTTTATACAGATACTTTTTATTGCCTGTCAGCTTTCTCAAAAGTGCAGGGATAAGACCGGAAAACAGCAAATACACGCCTGCAATCACCAGAATTACCGCTGCCAGAGCATTATTCAGAGCCTGCATACCATTGGTATCCCAGGCCAGATAATAGCCTGCTCCCAGAATACCCAGACCTGCCAGAATGCGCAGAAAGGTCAGAATCCCCTTTTCCGGACGGATTTCTTTCTGCTTCGCACCGGAAAGCAGATTCAGCACACTGCTGGTTGCCAGGGTGTGATAACTCTTTAACGTCATCAGTCCGTATACACCGCCAAACATAGCTGCTGTCACCAGTACCGGCGAAAGACTGAAAGAAAATTTTACATCCACACTGATATCCGACAGCTTCAAAAGCAGCATCTGAAACAGCTTGGAAAACAACACTCCGGTTACAATTCCCGAAACCAGGGAAACCAACCCGATAAATACAGCTTCCAGCACATACATTTTTCCGATACGCTGATTATCCAACCCCATAAAGATGTAAATACCGATTTCTTTTTTCCTCTGATTTAAAAACACATTGGACGCATACCAGATAAAGAAGAATAAAAATACGGCAAATACAACAGACGCGGCCTTTACAATCATATCAATGTAATCCTTTTTATAATCCATGAGTACGTCCATGGAATCCGAATACAGCACATTTTGAAAATTAAAAAAGATAAACACAGAAAAGGCCAGGGAAACAATGAGCATACCATAATTTCTTACACTTCGCTTAAAGTTCGAAAAAGAAAGCTTGAAAAGACTCATTCCTGCTCACCTCCCATGGCAGCCAGCATGGACATGATTTCCTCGTAAAACGCCTTTCTGCTTTCCCCGTGGTTTAAGCGGCTGTGAATTTTTCCGTCTTTGAGAAAATACACCTGTCTTGCATAGCTGGCTGTGTAGCCGTCATGGGTAACCATTAAAATCGTAGCCTTCTCCTCTTCATTAGCCGCCTTCAGACAGCACAGCAAATCCCGGCTGGATTTGGAATCCAAGGCTCCGGTGGGCTCATCCGCAAACAAAATCCGGGGTTCCGTAATCAAAGCTCTGGCGCTGGCCGCCCTCTGCTTCTGTCCTCCGGAAAGCTGATAGGGATATTTCCGCAGATGGCTTTCCAATCCAAAGGCGCACGCTCTCTGCTGTACCTTCCGGATAATCTCTCCGCTTTTCGCCCCGTTTAAAGATAAAGGCAGCGCAATATTATCCTGCAAAGTCATATTATCCAGCAGATTATACTCCTGAAAGATAAACCCGATTTTATCTCTTCGGATAAGAGAAAGCTGCTTGTTGGACAATTTTGTAATGTCCTTTCCTTCCAGAAGAATTTCTCCCTTTGTGGGCTTATCCAGTGTGGACAAAAGATTTAAAAGCGTGGTTTTCCCTGCGCCGCTGGGACCCATAATGGCAATGAAATCACCTTCAAAAATATCCATACTGATATCCTGCAGTACAGGTGTTTCATATCCCTTTCGTCCATAATTCTTATACAGATTTCTGATTTCCAATATTTTATTCATGTTCTATTACCTCCCTGTCTGCTTTTATCTTAGCAGACAGGATTCTAAAAATCCTTTCATTCCGGCAACACTTTCCCTTCCAGACTTTCATTTTTGTTAGAAATCCGCTTTTTGCTGCTTAAGGCAGTAGCAAATGGTCGGAGGTATCCTGAAAATACAGCGAAAAACAGGTTCCCTCCCCTTCCCTGGACGAAACCTCTATGGAAATGCAAAGCAGCTGTGCAATGCTTTTCGCAAAAGCAAGCCCCATTCCGGTAGAATGATAGTCGCCCTTTCTGAGTATTTTTCCCACATACCCTTTTTCAAAAATATAGGGCAAATCTTCCGAAGAAATACCGATTCCCTTATCTTCCACCGTAAAAATCACACCTTTTTCTTCCCTTTTTGCACGAAAGGAAAGTTTGGGCTCGTCTTTCCTGTATTTCACTGCGTTTCCAACGAGCTGGTTCAATAAATACACCAGCCACCGTCTGTCGCTGTATACCGAAATCCCCTGCAAATCCAATTCCAGTTCAAACTGATACTGAATCAGGAAATACGACTGATTTTTCACAGCCTCCTTTACCACGCTTTCCAGTGTAAGCTTTTCCATGCGCACATCGTGCTGGGGCTGCTGCAGCTTGCTTCCTGTAAGTACGGTGTGAATCAGCCCTTCCAGCCGCATAATACAGTCCTGCATATCTCTTTTCAGGCCTGTATCCTGATTTCTCTGATTCATGAGTTTTAAGGAGGTCAAAGGCAGCTTGGCCTCATGGGACCAGCGTGCAATATAATCCGAAAGCTCGCCCAGACGCCTGGTGTATTCCGCCGCCTCTTTTTGCTGCTCCTCCTGTATTTTGCAGACATACCCATACAGTTCCTCTCCCAGAATTTTCTTTTCCTCCTCTGCCAAAAAGGCCTCCTGATTCTGAAAATAATTTTTCAGCTTCCTCCATTTCTGATAATCCCGGATAAGCCAGCACACTCCGAAAAAGCAAAGCAACAGATTCAGATACAGGATATCCTCTCCCTGCAGCGCAGGAACACACAAGAAAATAAGATAGCCGTTTACAAATCCCCAGAGTCCTCCAATCATCAGAAAGACCTCTGCTCTGTGGCAAAAATATGCTTTCATTCCAGATAATACCCCTTTCCCTTTCTGGTATGGATACAGGAAACTCCGTCTGCGCACTCAGCAATCTTCGCCCTGAGCCTGGATACCAAAACAGTCAAAGAAGCGTCTGTTACATACTCATCTGTACTCCACAAATGCTGCATCAGTTCTTCCCGTTCCACCACACGCCCTTTGTTTTCTGCCAGAATCCCCAGAATCCGGTTTTCCGATTTCGTCATCTCAATAGTCCTGCCCTTGTAAAGCAAAACTCCCTGGTTCCTGTCATACACCAGATGTTCTCCCAGATATTCCCGGTCTGCCTGCGTATATTCATACGCTCTCCGAAGAAGCGCACGGATTTTCACCAGCAGAAGTTCCGTATCAAAAGGCTTTTCCACATAATCATCTCCCCCGGAAACCATAGCCATGACCTTGTCTGCATTCTGATCCCGGCTGGACAAAAACAAAATGGGAACTCTGGAAAAGCTGCGAATTTTGCTGCACCAGTAAAATCCGTCATAATACGGAAGGTTAATATCCATGAGCACCAGGTCACAGCCGCTTTTTTCGCACTGCTTATCCACTTCCTGAAATTCTTCCAGGTACACGGCCTCAAATCCCCATTTCTCACAAAGTCTGCAGATTTCTCCGGCCAGTGTGAAATCATCTTCTACAATCAAAATCTTCATACGGAAAATCTCCTGTTCTATATTCTGTCTCCTATCTTACACGTTTTTCTCTCTTCTTCCTACCCTTTGGAGCAATCTTGCAAAAATGTTAGAATTCATGATTCTTTTTCGGGAAGAAGGGGCAGGAAAATTTCTGCCCGAAATCCTCCCTGGGGTGCATGGGAAAGTTCTACCCTTCCTCCGTGTGCCTGGGCAATCTGCCGGACAATCAAAAGCCCCAGGCCGTGGCTCTGCTCTTTCACCTGACTGTCACACACCATATAATGAGGCTTCTTCTGAATCGCGGACAAAGCTTCCTCTGTGACACCCACTCCGTCATCCGAGACTGCAAGACAGCACATTTCCTGGATTTGCTTCACTTCCAGAGTAATGATACAGCCCTTTGGATTGTGCACCTGGGCATTGCATATCAGGTTGGAAACTGCCCGCTTTAGAAGTTCCTCATCTCCCCGGATAAAAACTGCCGACACTTGCTCTTTTGTGGCCCACTCCACAGGATATTTATCCTCTCCATCCAGATTCAGAAAATCCACTGCCATTTTTCTTAAAAATGCCACTGCGTTGATTTTGCCGGAATGGAGAGGCTGTACCTGATATTCCAGTTTGGATGCCAGGTTTAAATCATTTATCAGATTTTTCATGCGCAGGCTCTGAAGCCGTATGACATGGGCTTTTCTTTTGTTTTCTTTTGAAAGTTCCTCATCTTCCTCCAACTGTCCCGCATACCCCATAACCATAGACAGCGGGGTGCGGATATCATGGGAAACTCCTGCAATCCAGTTTGCCCTGGCGGTTTCCTTCTTCTTTAGCACATATTCCTGGGAACGAAGCTGCCCTGCCGCCTGGTTAATGGACACGGCTATCTGGGAAAGCAGCCCGGTTTCCTTTACATAGACCTGATGATTTTCCGGCAGCTGACGGATTCCCTCTATAATAGGCTTAACTGCCTTTAAAACACCAGAGACGGAAACTGCATATACCAAAATAACAAACAACAGATTTCCTGCACAAAACAGTAAAAGAAATGTGGGAAATCTGGCGATTATCTGGTAATCAAACATAGGGGACATATGTTTCCAATATGCATTCTTTGGATACCCTATCAGCAGTACATCGGCTCCCTTCCCTACACTGACTGTAGGATAATCTTTTACATATCCCCGTACCGCCGAAGCCATTTCCGCGTAAGTGTATGCATCGGGAATCTCTTGCGGAAGGTTTGCACTGCTCCAGACAACCTTTCCGCTGCCATTTTCTATAAGCTGTACCCAGGCTCCCGCTTCCTTTAGAAGCTGAAGGCCGTTTTCAGAAAGAACATAGTTCTCCCCTTCCTGCTGCAATTCTGCAGATATCATTTCCGCCCTGCTCCACGGTCCTTTTTCTCCATTCAAAATGCTGTTCTGGTTTTTCGAAATGTAAGCAATCCAAAGCCCCACATTCAGCACAATTCCAAATACCAGGGAAAGAACCAGGATTCCGAAAAATCTCCGGATAAGTTTCAGTACACTGTTCATCTCCTACTCCTTTACTTTCAGCTTATATCCCAGCCCTTTTATCGTAATCAAAGAAACGGGTTTTGAGGGGTTTTCCTCTATTTTCTCCCGAATCCGGCGAATGTGGGCCATCAGGGAATTTTCATAGCCAAAAGGATTGTCTCCCCATACGGCTTCACAAAGCATATCAATGGTTACGATTCTTCCCGCATTGCGGGCCAGCACCTGCAAAAGCGCGTATTCCTTTGCAGTAAGAGCAATCCGATGCTCGCCTTTCACCACTTCCGCCCGCTGAAAATCAAGAGCACAGGCAGCAAGACGAAGTAAATCCTCTTTTTCTTCTTCCTTATAACATCTCCGCAAAATACCGGTCATGCGAAGAAGCAATTCTTTTGGAAGAAAGGGTTTGACCAGATAATCATCTGCCCCCAGCCCCAGTCCCCGAAACCTGTCCTCATCTTCTCCTCTGGCACTCAGAAACAGCACCGGAATGTCTGAAAACGCCCTGGCTGCTTCCAAAAATTCAAATCCATCTCCGTCCGGCAGCATAACATCTAAAAGCACCAGTTCCGGTTTCCATTCCTTCCATGCCGCCATAGCTTCCCTTACCGTCCCGGCCGTTCTTGTATTCAAATATCCTTCATGAGCCAAAATCCCCTGTACCATATACAAAATTTCCTGTTCATCATCCACCAGCAATATTTTTTTCTTCTTTAGATAATCCTGTTTCATGGCTTTCTCCTTTTCTTATTTCTTTCTAAAATTATAGCACGGCTTTGCTTTTGCAACAGACCATATTTAAAAATGTAAGGTAATTGTAAGGTTGCGGGAAGGTTCCCGTAAGACGGCGGGTTTATAGTAAAGACCAGAAACAGGAAAGGAGTTTTCACAATATGAATACCATAATCGAAACACACAATCTCACCAAACGATACAAAGATTTTACAGCTGTAAACAAGATAAACCTGCACATTCAGAAAGGAAGAATCTATGGCTTTCTGGGGCCAAACGGCGCCGGAAAATCCACGACCATGAAAATGTTTCTGGGACTGACCGCCCCTACCAGCGGCAGTTTTTCCGTAAACGGAAAGACGTATCCCAAAGACCGGAGGGAAATCTTGCGGGAAACCGGTTCCTTTATTGAATCCCCCGCCTACTATGGAAATCTTACAGGCGAAGAAAATCTGCAGATTATACAGCAGATTTTAAAGCTGCCCAAAAGCAGTGTCAAAGAGGTTCTGGAATTAACCGGACTTTACGAACACCGCAGACGCCCGGTATCCAAATATTCTCTGGGCATGAAACAGCGTCTGGGACTTGCGGGAGCGCTGATGGGACATCCTCCTGTGCTGATTCTGGATGAGCCAACCAATGGTCTGGATCCGGCGGGGATTCACGAAATCCGCACCCTGATTCGTTCCCTCCCGGAAAAATACAACTGCACTGTGTTGGTATCTTCTCATCTGCTTTCGGAAATAGAGCTAATGGCTGATGACATCGGTATTTTAAACCACGGCAGACTGCTCTTTGAGGGAACACTGACGGAACTGAAAACCCATGCCCACGAGCTTGGCTATCCTTCAGAAAATCTGGAAGAGGTCTTCCTGTCCATGATTGGAGAAGACAATCTGAAAAGAGGTGGACGAAAATGATACTGACTCTGGAAATGAAAAAACTGAAGCGCACAGGCTTTCTCCCCACCATTTTTCTGGGCAGTCTGTTTGCCTGCGCCTTTCCCCTGGCAAATACGGCTCTCCGGCCAGAACTCTTTGTGCAGCAGGAGCTGCCTGCCACGGAAATTCTCCTAAATGCCAACGGACAGATGCTTTCCATGGTGAATCTGCTGTTGACGGTGCTTGGCGCCTGTATTCTTTACCACACAGAATTTTCCGGCAGCGGCATTAAAAAAATGAACACCCTGCCAGTAAGCCAGGATCTGCTGTTTTTTCACAAAACCCTGCTGCTCCTTTTGGGGCTGGCCGCTGCTGTCCTACTGGAAAGCTGCTGTCTGGGATTTTGCGCCGTACACTGGTTTCCCAGCGAAGAAATGCTACCTCTTCATCTGGCGCAGCATACAGGCTATGCTTTTTTCCTGCTGGTGCCTGCTGCTCTCCTGATGATGCTGATTGCTCTTTCTTTTGAGAATATGTGGGTCACACTGGGTGTGGGTGTTATCTGTATCTTTGTATCCACCATGATTCCCACAGATACCGCCATCCTCGGGTATTTTCCCTTTGTCCTGCCCTTTTGGCGTTTCTTTGATATACAGGACAAAGAAACGCTGCTTCTTTCCCTGTGTATCTGTCTGGCAGAAATTTTGGTACTGATGTTCGTAGAAATTTTATTGCAAAAACTTCGGAGGAAATTATCATGACTTATATTCAGCTTGTTAAAACAGAACTAACCAAACTGCGCCGTTCTCATATTTTCTGGATTCTCCTGGCGCCTGTTATCCTTTTATGGATACCCAGCTTCTTAAACGCAGATATAAACTTTGAAGCAACCGGAATTTCCCCGGAAAACAACTTCTTCATCCAAAGCTACCTGGGCTTTACCTGGTTTATGTTCCCGGCTTCCCTTGTCGTCTGCACCGTACTGCTTACCCAGTCTGAGCGCACCAACAAAGGACTTCAAAAAATGCTGTCTCTTCCGGTAAACCCGCAGCTTTTCTGTCTGGCTAAGTTTACCATCCTGCTGCTTCTGGCTGCTTTTCAGCTTCTGCTCATGGGGGCTGCCTATTTTCCCACAGCCATGATTGTTTCCCATATGCAGAATTATTCCATGGTTCTGCCGGTATCTCTGGTACTGAAAGAAAGCTGTCTTTTGTACCTTTCTGCCATTCCCATGGCTGCCCTTTACTGGATGCTTGCGGTATGTATCCATACCCCGGTGTTTTCTATTGGTGCAGGACTGGCCTCCATTGTGCCTTCCATGCTGCTCATCAACACCAAAGTCTGGTTTGCTTATCCGGTATCTTATCCCATCTATACCCTGATGATACTCCGTGGTACTATGGAAAACAGTTTCCGCAGCTTTGTTATGGACCCCATCCCCTGGATTCCTGTATCCATCGGTATGACACTTGTTTTTCTCGCCGTTTCCTGTATAACCTTCGGCAGATATGAAAGGAGATAAGACCTATGAAAAGAACATGTATTTCCGTTTACCTTGTTCTTATGATAGGCGGGGCTGTATTTTCTCTTGTAGGGTATACAAAAGGAAAAGTAAGAACCGTATATATGCAGATTTGCATGGTGATAAACATGATATATGGAATTGCAGGAATTGCGCTGGCAGGGCTTATGCTGTATACCGCTTTAGGATAAGGCAAATTCCTTACCCTGCCGCACTGCTCTGCCTATTTAGACAGTTCAACAAAACCACCCTGCATTCACCCAGCAAGGTGGTTTTCTCATCTTCAATCCCTATCTCTTATCCCGCAAAAGTACATCATGCGCCCCGCCTTCTACAATACTGGTAGCGGAAACCAGTGTGATTTTTGCCTTTTCCTGCAATTCCGGTATGGTCAGCGCCCCGCAGTTGCACATGGTAGAGCGCACTTTGCTGAGCGTCAGCCCCACATTGTCCTTCAAACTTCCCGCATAGGGCACCAGCGAATCCACCCCTTCCTCAAAGGACAGCTTCTTATCTCCTCCCATATCATACCGCTGCCAGTTTCTGGCTCTTGCACTTCCCTCACCCCAGTACTCTTTCATATAGCTTCCGTTAATGTTCACCTTTTTCGTAGGACTTTCATCAAATCTGGCAAAATATCTTCCCAGCATAATGAAATCCGCCCCCATAGCCAGTGCAAGGGTAATGTGGTAATCATGGACAATACCGCCGTCCGAGCAAATCGGCACATAGATTCCCGTCTCCTTATAATATGCATCCCTGGCTTTGGCTACATCAATGAGGGCGGTAGCCTGTCCTCTTCCGATTCCCTTCTGCTCACGGGTAATACAGATAGCGCCGCCGCCGATACCTACCTTTACAAAATCTGCTCCGGCCTCTGCCAGAAAACGGAAACCTTCTCCGTCTACGACATTTCCGGCACCTACTTTTACTGTATCTCCGTAGTTTTCCCGGATATAGTCTATGGTCAGCTTCTGCCACTCCGAAAAGCCTTCGGAACTGTCAATACACAGCGCATCTGCCCCGGCTTCCAAAAGCGCCGGAACCCGTTCCCGGTAATCCCTGGTGTTAATTCCCGCACCCACCATGTACCGCTTGGAACTGTCAATCAATTCATTCTCGTTTTTCTTGTGGGTATCATAATCTTTTCGGAATACCAGATACACCAGTTCCTGATTTTTATTTACCAGAGGCAGACAGTTAATTTTATGCTCCCAGATTATGTCATTGGCCGCTTTTAAGGTGGTCTCCTCTCCTGCATATACCAGACTTTCCAGCTTTGTCATAAATTCTGACACTTTTGTATCCGGCGACATTCTGCTGATACGGTAGTCCTTATTCGTTACAATCCCCAGCAGCTTTCCGTTTGCCTGACCGTTTTCTGTAACCGCTACAGTAGAATGTCCGGTTTTCTCTGTAATATCCAACACGTTCTGCAGCGTCATTTCCGGAGATACATTGGAGTCACTCACCACAAAACCGGCCCGGTAGCGTTTCACTTTCCGAATCATCTCTGCCTGCTTTTCTATGGGCTGGGAACCATAGATAAAGGACATACCGCCCTCCTGGGCCAATGCAATAGCCAGATTATCATCCGAAACAGACTGCATAATGGCAGATACCATAGGAATGTTAACGGACAATGCCGGTTCTTCCCCTTTTTTAAACTTTACCAGAGGTGTTTTCAGGCTTACCTTTGACGGAATGCAGGCTGATGAAGAGTATCCCGGTACCAGAAGATACTCGCTAAAGGTTCTTGACGGTTCTTCATAATAAAATGCCATAGTTCTTCCTCCTTGGCTTCTCACTGTAAATTTTCTTTATTTTACCACAAAATGCACAAAAAGAAAAACAGGAAAAAGAACTTTTCTGTCAAATATTCTTTCAACGACTCTTATGACAGACGCGTAATCAATTCCGGCAGTTCTGCCAGATTGCGAATCACATAATCTGCCCCGGCCTCCCGATAGATTCTTTCCACTTTCGCACACTGCATAATCTTCTCTTCTTTGGAAAGTTTTTCGTATTCTTCTTCTGTCAGACCCATCTCTGAACTGCCTTCCAGAACACCTACAGAAAGCACGCCGGCATGTTTTCCCTCTTTGATATCGGATACCGTATCTCCCACCTTCACGACACCTGCCGCAGAACTGCACTTTAACACTTCCATATTTTTAAATATCATAAAGGGATATGGACGTCCCGCATGCCCCACAGAGTCCGGGCTGAACCAGGCATCCGGTTCATATCCCGCATTTTTCGCTTCTCTTGTGACAATTTCCATCATCTTATCCGTGTATCCGGTGGTCGAACCGATTTTCAGTCCCATTTCCCGAAGTTTTTTCACCGTTTCCAGCACATATGGCTTGGGTTCTGCAAATTGGTCCAGAATCCCCAGAAGTTTTTCCTCAAAAAGTCCATAAAGGCTGTCAATGTCTTCTTCTGTCACTTCATGCCCGTATTTTTCCAACCAAAGCCTGTGAATTCGTTCCATGGAAAGCATGGTTTTAATGTGATCTCTTTTCAGCATTCCCATGGGTTTCCGCACTTCCTCCATAGTCGGTTCAATACCGAAGTGTTTAAAGACTTCCACAAAAGCCTGCACCGGTGCAAAACATCCAAAGTCTACCGTAGTTCCTGCCCAGTCAAAAATTACCGCTTCTATTTTTCCCATTTTATCTGCCCTCCAGAAAGTCTTTCATAATGCTGCATACTTTTTCAATATCCTCTTCGTAAATTTCCCCGATATTTCCAATACGGAAAGTATCTGCCTCTGTGACCTTTCCCGGATAAATAGCATAACCTCTCTCTTTGATATACTCGTACATCTCCTGAAAAGCAAAAGCGTGATTCTTCGGATACAAAAAAGTAGTAATAATCGGTCCCTGATGTTCGTCTTCAATATAAGTTTCCATGCCCATTTCTTTCATGCGCTGAATCAGCAGCCGGTTGTTGTCAGAATACCGTTTGCTTCTGGCTGCGATTCCACCCTCTTCCAGAATTTCATCTAAGGCTTTTGAGAAAGCCAGCACCACATGGGTAGGGGAGGTAAATCTCCACTTTCCATCCTTATTCATAGTTTTCCACTGATCATACAAATCCAGAGAAAGACTTCTGGCTTTGCCCTCACTTTCTATCAACTTCTGCTTGCGGGCAATAATAAAGGAGAATCCCGGTACGCCCTGAATACACTTGTTGGCGCTGCTCACCAGAAAATCAATGTCCCAGTCTTGAACCGGAATATCCACACCGCCAAAACTGCTCATGGCATCTACAATAAACGTACGTCCCTTTTCTTTCACAACCTTTCCCACTGCTTCAATATCGTTCAGAATCCCGGAGGTCGTTTCACTGTGTACCATGGAAACATGGGTAATATCCGGGTCTTTTTCCAGAATTTCCGCTATTTTTGCAGCGCTTGGAATCTTATTATATACCTCGCGGTACATCACATAGGAAATCTGAGCATGCTCAGCGATATCTTCCATACGCTCTCCATAGGCGCCATTTGCCACAATCAGCAGTTTCTCCTGCTCACCCATAACACTGGTAAGCACAGACTCCACACCAAAAGTTCCGCTTCCCTGCATCAATACCACGGTGTAGTCCTCATCTGTCACATGAGCCAGCTCCAGAAGCTGTCTTCTGATTTTCAGGGTAATGGCTTTATAATCATCATCCCAGGTACAATGGTCAAACATCATTTCTTTTCTCACAGTTTCTGTGGTGGTCAGCGGTCCCGGTGTTAATAATTTATAATTTTTCATGATTCTTTTTCTCCTTTTATCTCTTTCTATATCCTTTTTTATTTACATCTTTCTGATAATTTCTGATGTTGTTCCAACAGGTCCACAGTCAATGGCTCCGGAAATACTTTCGGGTAGGCCGATTGATTTGCGGCGTCCTGAACTTCTCCCTCATATACGGCAAGGGGATAGGTTTTCTGCAGTTTAGTTCTGCCTTTTTCGATTATGCACTGTGCCATTTCCATAGCCAGTTTCTTTCTCGGTGTTTCTCTGTCCAAAACAGCCACCGATTCCGTGAGAGAAAAGTTTCCCTCTTGCGGGTCTACATAGTCCACCGGCAGCCCTTCTTCCTTGTCTGCCACAGCCTGATGACGCAGGCCAAATCCCACCGCCACTTCTCCTGCCCGGACTTTCTTAAGGGGGCCGGAACCGGAATCTTCTATGTGCGGTCCTGCATTTTCGTAAATTTTTGTCAGCACTTCTTCGGCGCCGTCTTCTCCATAGGCATCTACCAAAGCCTGTACCATAAGCCAGGCCGTAGAAGAGGAGGATAAATCGGTTACAGAAATCATATCCCGGTACACAGGGTCTGCTAAATCTTTCAGAGAGTTTGGCATGGGAAGACCTGCCTCCTGCAGCACCCGGGTATTGATAAGAATAGCGCCCTCCTGGGCGGTAATGGGCTGACACCAGGCAGAAACGTCCGACAATGTCTGTTTCCCAAAATCCAGGTCAGAAAACATAGGGTGCTGTTCCTGGGCGCTGTCAATGTAAAAGGTACTCATGGTAATCATATCTGCTTCCATATTTTCTCCTTCTGCCAGCAGTTTTCCTCCCAGTTCGGAAGTACCAAAAGACTGCAGAATGTATTTTCCCTGATATCCGTTTTCGTCCAGGGTATTTTTCATAGCCGTAATGGCCTCATCATCCGCATTGGAATAAATCACAACCAGGTCGCTGTTTCTGCCCCCGCTTACCAAAGATACTCCGGAAAATACCAGCACCAGGGCCAGTCCTGCTGCTGCCGCTCTTCTGGCAATGCGGACTCCTGCTTTATCCGTCTTCCGCTCCCGTCTGGCCAGATGTTGGAATATAAGCTTGCACACCAGATTGGTAGCCAGCAGCAATATGGACAATACAAAAATTTCATTGTATTTGTTATAATACTGCAGCTGCTTGATTTTCGTGGTAATCACCATGGTTCTGGCCCCTGCCAGGAAAATCACAGCACTGATGGTTACCATTGCATTGATAAAATAATAGCTGAACACCTCAATAATGGTGGAAAGAGCATTGGGCGTCACAATCCGCACAATGGTTTTCAGCCAGTTGTCTCCCATAAGCATGGCAGTAGTTTCCCAGGAGGCATTCATCTTTGCCAGGGATTCCTTCATCATAAGATACGGAGTTGAAAAAAAGTGAATCACATTGCACAGTACCAGAATCGCAAAAGTGCTCTGCAGTCCGGTTCCCGAAAAGGCAAAGAGAAAGGCAAGACCAAGCACCATTCCCGGAATGGTATTCGTCACCAGCGCAATTCCCTCAATGACATTTTTCAGCGCCCTGGACACCTTGCTTCTGGCTGTCACCAGAGCACTTCCATATGCAGTCAGCGTTCCAAACACTGCGGTAAAAAAAGCGGTGTAAAGAGAATTCAGATACACGTTCAAAAGTTCAGAATCTCCAAACACATTTTTTACATTCTCCAGAGTAAATCCCAATTCATAAGGCCACTGCTTTACAAAAGGCACTACAAAAATAACGAGGAAAATCATCAAAACCCCCAGACAGATAAAACTGCCCAGACCTGTGCAAACGATATCTCTGCCCCTGTTTTTCCGGATTTCAATATTGGAAATCTTGTTGTAGCGCACATTATATTTCTCCAGGTAATGAAGAAGGGCAATGCTGACAACAGAAGGAATGAGCATTACCACTGCAACCACTGCGCCGTTATGAAAATTGGGTACACTTCCCAACATCCGGTCATAAAGTACGCCGGCCAGCACCTCAAATTCCCCTCCTACAGCCGCAGGAATACCAAAATCCGTAAAGCTTAAGAAAAAAGACTGTACAAAAGAGGCTGCCAGCGTTCCCAACAGAGGCCGGATAATGGTTATCCAGAATGTAGACAGGGCATTATCCCCCATAACTCTGGAAACTACCATATATTTCTTGTCAATATAGGACATGGCATTATACAGCAGCATAAAGGACACAGGCAGAGTGTAAATCACATACCCCAGAAGAAGACCATTCATGCCGTAAATCTGGAAAAGCTGTTTTCCAAAAATTTTTGTCAAAAGCCCTTCTTTTCCAAAGGAATACAAAATCGCAAAACCATAAGTAATGGTGGGCAGCAGCATAGGAAGTACCGCTGCTGCACGGAGAAACTTTTTCAGCTTTTTTGGCACATTGGTATAGTGAATGGTATAGGCCAGCAAAAAAGCAATGGCCGTGGTACAAAGAGCTGCCAGAGAGGCCACCAGAAAACTGTTCCCCAGGGCTGTCAGAAATCCCTTTGAGCCAAATACTTCTCTGTAAAAGGCAGTGGTAACTCCGGAATCTCCCAGAAAAGATTTTCCCAGAAGCCGGAAAACGGGAAGCACCAGGAAGGCCCCGAAAAGCAGTATTACCGCTGCAAATATCAGTTTAATCTCTCGGTCTTTTGTTTTCTTCATCTCTGTCTTTCCCCTGACCTAACATGCTACGCTGGTCTTATCGGAGGAAAGTTCCCGGTATCCGAACAGACTGTAAATGTTGTTTCTCTTGATTTCCAGCTGATTGAGAATAAACTGTCGGATAAAATCGTCTTTTGGATTGTGTACAATCTCATCCGGCGTTCCGAACTGGGCAATTCCTCCCTTGTTTAAAATCAGCACTTTATCGGAAATTGTCAGTGCTTCCTCCGGGTCATGCGTAACAATAATGGTAGTCAGCTGATACTCTCTTGCAATTTTCTTAATCCGTTCTTTAATGGATTCTTTAATCACACCGTCCAGTGCACTTAAAGGCTCGTCTAAAAGCAGAATTTTCGGTTTCATAACCATGGTTCTGGCCAGTGCCACTCTCTGCTTCTGACCGCCGGAAAGCTGCTCGATTTTCTTTGTCAGATGTTCTCTTAACCCCAGCAGGTCAATAAGTTCCTCCACTTCCTGTCTGGTGGAAATATCCGGCTTATTCCGCAGCCCATAAGTAATGTTCCTGTACACATTCAGATTTGGAAAAAGGGCATAATCCTGAAAGACAATGTTAAATCCTCTTTTTTCCATAGGTACTCTGGTAATGTCTTCTCCCTGAAAGAGCATTGTTCCACTGTCCGGTTCCGTAATTCCCAGAATCATATTTAAAAGAGTGGTTTTTCCGCAGCCGGAAGGTCCCAAAATAGAAACAATTTCTCCTTTTTCAATACTCAGATTCATATCATTTAAAATTGTCACACCATCGTAAGATTTCTTAATGTTCACTAATTCTAACATACTACTTTTTTCCTTTCCGCTACTGTCTGCGCTCTGTTTTAAAACTCACCGCCATTATAAACATGTTGTTCTGACAAAAACTATCAAGAAAAAGTCAAAGTTTTGTAAAGAAAAGATAAAATCAGGACAGAAAAAACGGAAAAACTCTGTAGAAATTCTACAAAATTTTTCCGTCTTATTTATCTGTAGGCCCGATCACTTATCTTCTTACTGTTTTTATCCAGAAGTCCTGCGAATCTTGTATAATCACTGACCAGAATTCCCATATACAGCATATCCACCACAGCCAGCTGTGTCGTCCTGGAAAAAATGGCGTCTCCGTAAAAAAACTGCTTCTGACTGGAGCAAAGCACATAGTCTGCATATTTGCTTAAAGGAGAGTCCCGGAAATTGGTCAGGGCAATGGTAACTGCCCCCTGCTTTTTTGCTGCTTTTAACGTATCTACGGTATCTCTGGAACTGCCGCTGTAAGAAATCCCCACCGCTGCGTCTGTAGGTTTTAAATTTTCTGCACTGATACGCTGCAGATAAGTATCTGTGAAACACCTGCAGTTCAATCCCAGATATGTCAGCTTGGTACACAAATCACTGCATACTGTATGAGAGTTTTCCACACCGTACACCTCGATTTTTTCTGCCTGAAGCAGACTATCCACTGCTTTTTCATAAGCGTCTGCGGACAAAGATTTCAGATTTTCCTCCAACATGGCGATTACGGCAGCTGTAATTCCGGCCGGGATATTTCTCCTTTCCTCTTCCCTTGCCACCTCATATCCGTACATGGCATGAGGAATCGTACTCCCTCTGCCTGCCGGGCTTTGTGCCAGCAGACAGTGCTGAAATTCCTTATACCCTTTAAACCCCAATGCCTTTGCAAAGCGCACTACTGTAGGCTGACTAACCCCTGCCTTTTGAGCCAGGCAGGACAAGCCCATTCCTGCTGCCGCCTCCGGATTTTCCAATATATAATCTGCAGCCTTCTTCTCTGATGCCCGCAGGGACGCATAGTTTGCTTCTATTAAAAAACTCATGGATTCTTTTTGGTACACGTTCTTTCCTCCCTGTAGAAATTCTACATTTTTTTGACTATAAAAAAATTTTTTTCTGTTTTTCTCTTTTTTCTAGTGTACACGAAATCACCCTTTTGCTATGTTAAATCTTGGTAAAATCCATTCTTTTCTGCTGTTTTCACGCAGATTTCCTTTCTTATCTCGCTTTATCTCTTTAAAAAAGCAGTTGACAGACGTGTTTTTCTGTGTATACTATAATGTCATAAAGCAAGGGCGCTTTGGAGAAATCCAGAGCGCCCCATTTTTATTTGAGGAGGAATGTATTATGAACACAGGTGACACAGGTTTTATGATTCTCTCAGCCGCATTGGTCTTCTTTATGACACCGGGTCTTGCCTTTTTCTACGGCGGACTGGTCCGAAGGAAAAATGTGTGCAGTACCATGATGGCTTGTACTTCTATTATGGGACTTTCTGTTGTGATGTGGGTGCTCTTTGGATATTCGCTTTCCTTTGGCGGAAACCATCTGGGTATTATCGGAGATTTCCGCTGGCTGGCTTTCCGCCATGTGGGAATGGACGCCGGACCATATGCAGACACCATTCCCCATTTAGTCTTTGCTGCTTTTCAAATGATGTTTGCCATGATTACCCCTGCCTTAATCACAGGTTCTCTGGTAGGGCGCATGAAATTTAAAGCAATGTTTTTCTTCATGGCTTTCTGGTCCGTGCTGGTATACTATCCTCTGGCTCATATGGTCTGGGGCAGCGGAGGAATTTTGGCAAAGCTTGGCTCTGTAGACTTTGCAGGAGGCAATGTGGTACATATCAGTTCCGGAGTCAGCGCCCTTGTACTCTCCATTCTCCTTGGCAGACGCCGCGGATACGAACATACCACTTACAGGGTACACAACGTGCCCTTTGTTCTTCTGGGCGCTTCTATTCTCTGGTTCGGCTGGTTTGGTTTCAATGCCGGAAGCGCGCTGGGAGCCAACGGCCTTGCCGCACATGCATTTATGACCTCGGCGCTGTCATCTGCCTGCGCCATGCTGACCTGGATACTTATAGAAGTGATTCGGGAAGGAAAACCCACACTGGTAGGCGCTTCTACAGGTCTGGTTATCGGATTGGTTGCCATTACTCCAGGCGCCGGCTTTGTTCCCATCTGGTCTGCCTTTCTCATTGGCGGTCTGGTCAGCCCCATCTGTTACCTTGGTGTAGCTCTGGTAAAGAAAAAACTGAAAATTGACGATGCTTTGGATGCCTTTGGATGTCACGGTATCGGCGGTATCTGGGGCGGCCTTGCCACCGGTTTATTCGGTCAGAGTTCCATTAACAGCACAGCCCGATGGGACGGCTTGTTTTTCGGTGATACCAGACTCTTTCTGGCGCAGCTTGCAGGCATTCTCATTACAATTATCATTGCGGTCATTGGCACACTTGTCTGTGCGGGAATTGTAAGAATCTTTACCGAACTTCGCGTTTCTGTACGGGACGAACAGCTTGGGCTTGATATTTCCCAGCATGGAGAAAGTGCATATCCGACCTTTACAGGTCTTGACCAATAAGGAGGAGGAAACTTATGTTAATAAAAGTAGAAGCCATTATACGGGAAGAACAGTTTGAAGACGTGAAACAGGCGTTGCAGGAAATCGGAGTCAACGGCATGACTGTTTCCCAGGTTATGGGCTGCGGGGCTCAGTGGGGTTACACCCAATATGTCCGCGGCATGGAAGTGGATATTCAGATGGTACCTAAAATCAAATTTGAAATTGTGGTATCTTCTGAAGAATGGGAAACAAAAACCATACAAGCCATACAAAAAGCTGCCTTCACCGGGCAGGTGGGCGATGGAAAGATTTTCAGCTACGAAATCCGCATGGCACAGAAAATCCGAACCAAAGAAACCGGGTATGACGCTCTGCAGTCTGACAATTAAAAAAATGCCCCATGAAAGATTTTTTCTTCTTTCATGGGGCTGCTTTTTATTTTCAGACTACCTGATGCTTGGCAATATAAACCGGGAAGGTCTCTGCCCCCCGCACTTCTTTTCCGGCAGTAATTCTCACGTTCTTATCGGAAATCACATATTCTGCTTTCACACCTTCTTCTATTACCGTATCCTGCATGAGCACACAGTTTTTCACCACTGCACCCTTTGCAATTTTTACACCTCTGAATAAGATGCTGTTTTCCACCTCGCCTTCAATCACACAGCCGTCAGCAGCCATAATATTGCTGGCTTTGCAGCCGTTGATGTAACGGGTTGGGTTGTCGTCACGAATCTTCGTATAAATTGGGTCCCCGGAAAAAAGCCCGTCCAGACTTTCGTCCTTAAGCAGCTTCATATTTTCCCGGAAATAGCTCTGCATATCGCAAATACGCGCTTTGTAACCGTGAAATTCATAAGCCTGCACATGGATTTTATCCAGATGCTGAGCCAGAATATCCCGCTCAAAATAGCAATAGCCTCTGGCAAAGGAAATTTCAAAAAGTTTCAGCAGAAATTCTCTCTCCATAATATAGATATTCATGGATAGTTTCTGCACGCCCGCTTCTCTGGAATTTGCATAGATTTTTCTTACTCTGCCCTCTGCATCCACATTCAGCGTGTAATACATGCCGTCCGTGGCTGTACGCGGTTTCAAAAGCCCCTGGGGAATTTCTTCTTCCGCATAAACCATGGTAATGTCCGCATGATTTTCCGCATGTTTGTCCATCAAAACCTTGAAATCAAAGTTTACTGCAATGTTGGCATCTGACATCACCACATATTTTTCTTTCTGTCTTCTGAGATAATCCAGAAGATTGGCCATCGCTTCCACACGTCCGGTATACACTTTTACACCGTTTTCTGCAAAGGGAGGAACAATATTCAGACCACCATTTTTCCTGGTCAAATCCCATTCTCGTCCGGAACCCAGGTGATCCATAAGGGAGAGATAGTTCTGACGGACTGCAATGGAAATATTGCCGATACCGCTGTTTACCATACTTGACAAAATAAAGTCTACCATACGATAACGTCCTGCAAAAGGAATGGACGCCATCAGTCTTTTCCCTACCAGTTCGGGAACCAGTGTATCATAACTGTTTGGGAAAATAATTCCCAACGCATCTGCATTTGAATTTACCATTGTTCTTCACCGTCCTTTACGTCATGCTCGACCATGGCACATGGTCCGATTTTAGCATTGTTTCCAATGTGAATGCCGGGACCTACAGTCGCAACGCCCTTTTCTTCTTCCGAAGGCATGGCTCCAACCACTGCATGTTCCCCAATGACTACTTTTTCTGCGACAATGCAGTGTTTTACAACCGCACCGGCCTGAATTACCGTGCCTCCCATAACCACCGCGTCTTCTACCACAGCGCCCTCTTCCACACGCACACCGGCAAACAAAACGGAGTGTTTTACATGGCCTTTGATACGGCAACCATCTGTAATCATGGAATTTTCCACTACAGCTTCCGCGCTGATACGATGTCCGGTCATACCGCTGTTGCGGCTGTATATTTTCCAGTCATCGTCAAATAAATTGATACCACTGTGCTCCGGATCCAGTACCTCCATATTGGCCTCCCAGAGAGACGGAATCGTTCCCACATCTTTCCAGTAGCCGTCAAAATGATAAGCATACATTTTTCTCTTATCGCGAAGAAGATTGGGAATAATGTTGTTTCCAAAATCGTTTTCGGATTCCGGGTCTGCCTCGTCTTCTTCCAGATATTGTTTCAGAATATCCCAGTTAAAGATGTAGATTCCCATAGAAGCCAGATTGGACTTTGGATTCTCTGGTTTTTCCTGGAATTCTGTTATTCGGTCGTCCTCATCTGCAACCATTAAACCGAAACGGGAGGCATCTTCCCACGGCACTTCCATAACAGCCACACTGAACTCAGCCCCTTTTTCTTTATGGAATCTGAGGAAGTCGCTGTAATCCTGTTTGCAAATCTGGTCTCCGGATAAAATAATGACGTACTGCGGGTCGTATCTCTCAATAAAAGATAAATTCTGGTAAATCGCATTTGCGGTTCCCTTATACCAGTCTGAACCGGACGCCTGCTGATACGGCGGCAGTACATGAACGCCTCCGTGAAGCCGGTCCAAATCCCACGGCTGGCCGTTTCCGATATATTCGTTCAATACCAAAGGCTGGTACTGGGTCAGAATTCCTACAGTATCAATCCCTGAATTAATACAGTTGGACAGCGGAAAGTCAATAATTCTGTATTTTCCGCCAAAAGGAACTGCCGGTTTTGCCAGCTTCTTTGTCAGTGCATACAAACGTGAACCCTGACCGCCTGCCAGCAGCATTGCAATCATTTCTTTTGCCATTTTAATTCCCCCTAGTATGTATTCGATGTTTCAATTATACCACACTTTTACCAATATCAATATAAAATTTTGCATTTTTTTGTTAACTTTTAGCAAAAAAACTGCTGCCCAGATGGTGTTTTCCCTTGGGGCAGCAGTTTTTTCTGCATGTTCGTGTTGAATTGTTCTATTTTTCAAAAAGAATCGCTCTGGCTTCATAAGGTTTTAACATACCGTCCTTATGATACTCGTAATTGGAAATCAGTTCTTTTCCTTCCTCTGCTCTGTCGAACAAATCACAGGAAACTTCCTCTCCGCTGAAGTTACATGCCACAACCAGACGCTGGCTGCCCAGATTTCTGGCATAAGCATAAATATTTTCATCCTCTTCCAAAAGACCTTCGAAAATACCGTCAATAATAATCTCATAATTTTTACGCAGTTTTATCAGCTTCTGGTAATAGTAGTAAATGCTGTTTTTGTCCTCCACAGCTGCTTCTGCATTAATCTGCAGATAGTTTGGATTTACCCTAATCCATGGCTCCCCTGTGGTAAAACCTGCATGAGCGCTGGTATTCCACTGCATGGGAGTTCTGGCATTATCACGGCTGACTGCTTTTAATGCACTCATCATTTCTTCCGGATTCATCAGACCGTTTTCTGTAAATTCTTTATAGGTATTGATACTTTCAATATCCCGGTAATCTTCCATCTTGTCAAAGTAAGCATTGGTCATGCCGATTTCCTCACCCTGGTAAATGTAAGGTGTTCCTTTCAGCATGTGCAGACAGGTTGCCAGCATCTTGGCGGAAAGCTCTCTGTACATGGGGCCGTCGTTTCCGAAACGGGATACGGCTCTTGGCTGGTCATGGTTGTCCCAATACAGGCTGTTCCATGCTTTTCCTTCCAGCTGGGTCTGCCATTTATTTAAAATACTTCTCAGTCTTTTCAATTCAAATCTCTTGTCTGTCCATTTTCCGTGCTCAGCGGTTGGAGCGTCTACGTGCTCAAACTGGAAAACCATATTCAGTTCACTGCCGTCCAGGTTGGCATATTTTTTCGCTTCCTCCACGGTTACGCCTGCCGCCTCACCAACCGTAATCAAATCAAATTTGGACAATACCTTTTGATTCATTTCCTGCAGGTATTCATGGACACGAGGACCATTGCACACATAGGGGCTGTTATCTCCGTACAGACCATTATGTACAATACCGTCCGGGTATGCGGGGTCTTTGGAAATCATACTGATAACATCCATGCGGAAGCCATCCACCCCTTTCTCGCACCACCAGGTCATCATGTCAAAAACTTCCTTGCGCACCTTCTCATTTTCCCAGTTCAAATCCGGCTGTTTTTTGGAGAAACAGTGCAGATAATACATCTCTGTTTCCTCATCGTATTCCCAGGCAGAACCGCCGAAGCAAGCTCCCCAGTTGTTGGGTTCTTTACCGTCTTTCGGGTCTTTCCAGATATAGTAATCCCGGTAAGGATTGTCCTTTGACTTGCGGCTTTCCACAAACCAGCGATGCTCATCGGAAGTGTGGTTTACAACCAAATCCATTACCAGCTTCAGGCCTCTTTTATGCATTTCCTCCAGCATACGGTCAAAGTCTTCCATGGTTCCGAATTCCTGCATAATTGCCTGATAATCCGAAATATCGTATCCATTGTCATCATTGGGGGACTGGTATACCGGAGAGAGCCAGATGACATCGACTCCCAGATCTTTTAAATAATCCAGATGTGCGGTAATTCCGTTAATATCTCCAATTCCGTCCCCGTTGCTGTCTGCAAAACTTCTGGGATAAATCTGATAAATAACACTTTTTTTCCACCATGCTTTTTCCATGTTTATTTCCTCTTTCCTCTGCGTTTTCTTATTTGTTACCTATAGTATACGAAAAGGCTTTTCCTTCTTCTTGCAATATGTTATTCTATATTTGTACTATATTCACTTTTTATTGTAAATTATATGGGATTTTCAAGGAGAATCAGAACTGATTATGAATAAAATTAACTTTCGGGAAGAGGAACGCCACGGCACCCCCTATTTTCCCTTCCAGGCTTTTTCCCAAAAAGACACCTGCGGACAGTATTTTGCTCCCTATCACTGGCATGATGAAGTAGAATTTCTCTATGTGACAGAAGGAAGTCTGCTTCTCCACACAGAAACCGATACCCATCCGTTGAAAGCCGGCCATGTATACTTTATCAATCCCGGCACCGTACACGGCATTTTTGGGGACAGTCCGATTTCCCACCACTATGCACTTTTGTTCCCTCTGGAATTTTTAAGCTTTGCCAGATACGACATTTGTCAGAATGAATTTTTATCCCCCGTTCTTTCCGGCAAGCTGCAGTTTCCTCTGGGCGACAAACTTCCTGCCTCCTGCACATCTGCTCTCGGACAATATATGGAGAAAGCCGCTCTTGCTTCCTGGGACACGGACTCTCTCTCCGGGCCTTTATCTGTAAAAATTGCCCTGCTTCAAATATTGGAAACGCTGTTTTCTTATGAGGCTTTTCTGGCAAAATCCCCTGCTGCCTACGAGCAGGAAGATTTTGTCCGCTACTCCCTGAAACCTGTTTTTTCCTATATAGAGGGTCATTACATGGAAAAAATCACTCTGGAGCAGCTTTCTCTTCTCTTACATATGAATAAAAATTATTTCTGCAAATTTTTTAAAGAAAAGGTGGGCAAAACGCCCTTTTCCTATTTGAATGAGTACCGCATCAACCAGGCGGCTGCCCTGCTTTTAAAGAGCAGCCTGCCGGTTACAGAAATTGCCTTAAACACTGGGTTTGAAAATATCAGCTACTTTATCCGGCAGTTTAAACATTACCGGGGCTGTACTCCCTCTGCTTTCCGCAGCATGAAAACGCCGAAGGCTATGCCTATCTTATAGGGAACACTTTTCCAATACTTTTGTGATCTGGTCACAGAAAAAAGCAGTGCTAAAAGAAGTGATTGAGCCTGTGATTACCCAGATTCCTCTCCGCAGGCTGGGACAGCCTGTAAAACCACCTATTTCCTCACTAATTTACAGATAGTCTCACAGTGTACGGTCTGACAAAACTGATCCACACAGCACACCTTCTCCACCCGGTAGCCCCGTCCCAGAAACATCTCCAAGTCCCTTGCCAGACTGGTGGGCTTACAGGAAATATAAACCAGTTTATCCACCCCATAATCAATAATTTTAGGCAGCGCCTTTGGATGAATCCCGTCCCTTGGCGGATCCAGTACAATAAAATCCGGTCTCTCTTCTATCTCATCCAGCACCTTCAGCACATCCCCTGCAAGAAACCGGCAGTTTTCAATCCCGTTTCGCTTTGCATTTTCTTTTGCTGCTACAACGGCCTCTTCCACAATTTCCACTCCGATGACTTCCTTTGCCACAGAAGCCAGAATCTGGGAAATGGTTCCCGTGCCGCTGTAAAGGTCAAACACCGTCATATCCTTTGTATTTCCAATGTATTCCCTGGCCGTCTCATAGAGCACCTCTGCCCCATAAGAATTGGGCTGGAAAAAAGAAAACGGCGTAATCTTAAACTTCAGTCCCAGAATTTCCTCATAAAAATAATCTTTTCCGTAAAGAATCCTGGTTTCATCACTTTTCACCACATCGGAGAGAGCATCATTGACAATATGCAGAAATCCCACGATTTCGCCTTCCAATTTCAGATTCAAAAGCCTTTCTTTCAGCTCTCCAAAGTCTGTCTGCTCCTGACTGGTTGTCACCAGATTCACCAGAATCTCTCCTGTGGTATTCCCTCTTCTCAAAAGCAAATGCCGCAGGAATCCCGTATGCTGCATTTTGTGATAATATGCATATCCCTGTTCCCTGCAGTATTCCAGCACACAGGTGAGAATTTTTGTCATATCCTCATGCACCAGCTTACAGTCACAGGCATTTAATACATCATAAGTACTTCCTTTTTTATGAAGTCCCAGAGAAAGCGGTCCGTCCTTATATTCATCGCCGAAAGAAAACTCCATTTTATTGCGGTAAGCAAATTCCTGGGGACTTCCCTTGATTCCCTCAAATGTATAGTCCGCATTTCCGTGCTCGTCAACCTGTCCGCTCTGTATCACCGCCGTATCTATGAGTTTTTTTATCTGCTCAGCCTTCATCTGCAGCTGATGCTCATAAGACATGGTCTGATACATACAGCCGCCGCAGGCCGGAAAAATACTGCATACCGGTTCTCTGGTTTCCAGAGGTGATTTTTCCAGTACTTCCAGGAGCCTTCCCTCCAGGCGGGTGCCTTTCTTTTTATTAATCTGAAATCGTATCTTCTGTCCCGGCATACCATTTTTGACAATTACGGTTCTGTCCCCTATCTGCACCCTTCCTTTATTTGGAAAATCCACTTTCTCGATAATTCCCTCGTATATTTCGCCTTTCTTCACACTGCTCTCCTTTTCACTCTTATTCTGCTTTACAGAAAAAGAAACTCCGGTTCCCCGAAGTTCCTATTCCCTTTAAGTCTTTACTTTTCCTCGTCGTCCTCGTCTTCAAAGTAGTCGTCGAAGTCATCGTCGAAATCCTCTTCAAAATCTTCCAGATAATCCGGAGTAAAGAAACGGTAAACAGCATATGCGATTCCGGCAACGGCTGCAACTGCACCGATAATCGCCAGTACCCACAATACGGTATTTTTATTTTTTTCTTCCTCTTTTTTCTGCAATGCGGTAATTAAATCCTCAATACGATTCATAGTCTGCACCTTCCTCTCTGCTGAAATTGTCTGTAACGCATTTCTGAAATTATATTATTCTGAACTTTATTTCTGTAGATATTATACCACCGTACTTTGAATTTTACTATCCCTTCTTGAAATTTTCAAGATATTTTCACAATCACTGCACTTTTTTAATTTTGCAAAAGAAGCAAACATCTTTTTGATTCCCGCTTTGTCAAAGTTCACCGTAACTTCGTAATCCCGGCCGCCTTCTGTAATGGCCGTTACCACACCCACGCCGAACTTCATGTGCTTCACCGTGTCACCTACGCCGTAATCCAGACCGGAAGCCTTCTTTACTTCAAACTGTTTCGGCACAAAAGCCGGCTGTTTAAAGGCCTCCTTCATCTGCCGGTAACTGGTGGGAAGAGGAATTTCTTTCAATTTTTTCTCCTCAAAATTTCTGCCAAGTTCCACCAGGTCTCTGGGGATTTCCTTAATAAAGCGAGATACCTTATTATACTGGGTTTCTCCACGAATCATACGCTGTTGGGCGCAGGTCAGTGTCAAATCCTTCATGGCTCTGGTAATTCCCACATAACACAGGCGTCGTTCTTCCTCGATTTCCGTAGGATCATCTGCGGTAATGGTCATATAGCTTGGAAAAATTCCATCCTCCATACCAGCCAGATACACATAAGGAAATTCCAGACCTTTGGCGCTGTGAAGGGTCATCAGAAGCACCTGATTGTCATCGCCGTCCACGGAATCAATATCCGCTACCAGAGCAACTTCTTCCAGAAAACCGGAAAGCGTAGGCTCTTCGTTTTCCTCTTCATATGTAACGACTTTGGTAATCAACTCGTCAATGTTTTCAATTCTGGCCTCTGCTTCTTCCGTTCCCTCTGCCCGCAGTTCTTCCACATAACCGGTATTTTCAATAATATCTTTCAAAAGTTCTGAGGGAGAGAGGTACTCCAGCTTGCTTCTCAGTGTCTGAATAAACGTGACAAATGGCTCTACTTTAGACGCAGCTCTTCCAAGAGACGGAATCTGGTCTGCTTCCCGCAGAGCATCATAGAAACTCATGCCCCTCTCTGCGGCATAATCCTGCACACGGCCAAGGGTGGTCGCGCCAATTCCCCTTTTTGGCACATTAATAATTCTCCGTACCGCCAAATCATCTCTTGCATTATCCACCGTCTTTAAATAGGCCAGCAAGTCCTTGATTTCCTTTCTGGCATAGAAGTTCACGCCTCCTACCAATTTATAAGGAATATTGGCCATAAGGAATTTTTCTTCAAACAGACGGGACTGGGCATTGGTTCTGTAGAGAATGGCAAAATCCCGGTACTCCCCGTCATGCTCACGCACTTTTTTGCTGATATCCCCCACAATGTATTCTGCCTCTTCATGAGCGTTCATAAACTGGCGGAAATGCAGTTTTTCTCCTTCTGCATTTTCCGTCCAGAGAGATTTTCTCTTTCTTTCCATATTATTCTGAATCACCTGATTCGCTGCATTCAAAATGTTCTGGGTAGAACGATAATTCTGTTCCAGGCGAACCACCTTTGCATCCGGGAAAACTTTCTCAAATCCCAAAATATTTCCGATGTTGGCGCCGCGGAACTTGTAAATAGACTGGTCGTCATCTCCCACCACGCAGAGATTACGGTATTTATCTGCCAGAAGGCTGACAAACTTAAACTGGGCGGTATTGGTATCCTGATACTCATCCACCATAATATACTGAAACCGGTCCTGGAAATATTCCAGTACATCCGGGCAGGCGCGGAAAAGCTCCACTGTTTTCACAATCAAATCATCAAAATCCAGAGCATTGTTCTTTTTCAGTTCTTTCTGGTATTCCTTGTAAGCCAGGGCAATCTTCCGCTTGGAAAAATCGGACATCACGTTGATTTCGTACTCCTCCGGGCTGATGAGCTCGTCCTTGGCCGAAGAAATCGCAGCCAGAATTGCTCTTTCCTTGTACACCTTGGTATCAATATCCAGGCGCTTGCAAATATCTTTCATCAGCGTTTTCTGGTCATCGGTATCATAAATCGTAAAATTGGTGTCGTATCCCAGACGGTCAATAAACCGGCGCAGCATTCTCACACAACTGGAGTGAAACGTGGAAACCCAGATGCTTTCAGAGCCAAATCCCACAATCTTATCCACACGTTCCCGCATTTCTCCTGCTGCCTTGTTGGTAAAGGTAATGGCCATAATATTCCAGGGATTCACACCCTTTTCTTCTATTAAATATGCGATTCTGTGGGTCAGCACCCTGGTCTTTCCCGAACCGGCGCCAGCCAGAATCAGAACCGGTCCTTCTGTATGAAAAACAGCAGTCTGCTGTTCGTGATTTAATGTATCGTAAATACTCATGGTTTGTTCTCCTCCATATGTAAATCAAAACATTTGTTCCTACAATATATCATATTCAGCTGAAACAGGCAACCTTTTGCCGCAAAAGAAAAGAGCTCCCGTATCTTTTTCCCTCTGATACAGAAGCCCGTTTTCTCTATTCTTATCTGTAAATAATATCTTCTCTTCCCGGTCCATTGGAAACCATAGTAATCGGGAATCCCAGTTTTTCTTCCACAAATTCCACATATTTGCGGCAATTCTCCGGCAAATCTTCATACTTCTTAATGCCGCGGATATCACATTTCCATCCGGGCAGCACTTCCAGTACCGGTTTTGCCTTTTCCAGAAGATGTGTTGTTGGAAATTCTGTTGTCACTTCACCGTCAATTTCATAACCTACACATACCGGAATTTCATCTAAATATCCCAATACGTCCAGCACGGTAAAGGCTACATCCGTAGTTCCCTGGATACGGCAGCCATATTTGGAAGCCACACAGTCAAACCATCCCATACGTCTCGGACGTCCTGTAGTCGCACCGTACTCTCCGCCGTCGCCGCCTCTGCGTCTCAACTCATCTGCATCTTCACCGAAAATTTCGGATACAAATGCACCTGCACCTACTGCGCTGGAGTATGCTTTGCAAACCGTAATAATTTTTTTAATTTCATATGGCGGAACTCCTGCTCCTACTGCACCGTAAGCAGCCAGTGTAGAAGAAGAGGTAACCATTGGATAAATACCATGGTCAGGATCTTTTAAGGAACCTAACTGACCTTCCAGAAGGATTTCCTTTCCTTCTTTTAAGGCATTCCACAAGAGCAGCGAAACGTCACATACATAAGGTGCAATCATCTCTTTATACTGCATTAATTCTTCCATAATGTCATCTGCAGTCAACAGCGGTTTGTGATACAAATGCTCTAATAAAACATTTTTCTTATCACAGATATTTTGCACTTTTTCTCTCAGTGCCGCTTCGTCTTCAAACAGCTCGCTGACCTGGAATCCGATTTTTGCAAATTTATCTGAATAGAACGGGGCAATTCCTGATTTTGTAGAACCAAAGGATTTGCCTGCCAGACGTTCTTCTTCGTATTCATCAAATTTAATATGATAAGACATTACCATCTGTGCACGGTCAGAAACCTTAATGTCCGGAGTGGGAACACCTTTTTCCACAATAGACTGTATCTCTTTAAACAGTACCGGAATATTAAGAGCCACACCGTTTCCGATAATACTTGTAGTATGGTCATTAAAAACACCGGAAGGAAGTGTGTGAAGTGCAAATTTACCGTAGTTATTTACAATGGTATGCCCTGCGTTGGCACCACCCTGAAACCGCACAACAATATCTGCGTCCTGCGCCAGCATATCTGTAATTTTGCCTTTGCCTTCGTCTCCCCAGTTTGCCCCTACTACTGCTTTTACCATCTTTTATTCCTCCTGTAAGATTGAACTCATTTCAATTACTACAGTATCATACACCATTTTTTTTCAGAAATAAAGTAAAATTTGAAAAAATCATCTTCTTCTGAAAAGAATAAACAGAACCGCACTGATTCCCATAAGAATCGGATAAAACAGATATGGCATAATCTGCACCGGTGACAGACCTGCCAGACTGGCTGCTGTAAGAAGCTGCGCTCCGTAAGGAATCATTCCCTGTCCCACAGAGGCAAAAATATCCAAAAGAGAGGCGCTTCTTCTCGGTGATACATCAAATTCCTCACTGATTTCCTTGGCAATCGGTCCTGCCATAACAATCGCCACCGTATTATTTGCAGTACAGCAGTCTACCAGAAAAACCAACAGGGAAATTCCAAATTCTCCGCCTCTTGCCCCTTTGATATTTTTCTTAATCAGATTCAGAATAAACTCGATACCGCCATATTCCTTCACCAGGGCCACAATGGCTGCTACAATGATGGAAATTACGGTAATGTCATACATACTGGTAACGCCTTCGCCCATCTTCTGGAACATTTCTCCCAGAGCAAAAGCACCGGTTCCTACTCCTACAATGGCTGCCAGCACAGTTCCTACAATCAGTACCACAAAAACATTAATTCCAATCAAAGCACCTATCAGAACGACCAGATACGGAACCACTTTAATAAACTGGTATTCCAAATCTTTGTCCATATTTCCCGCATTTCCTCCTGCCAGGAAAAAGAAAATCACTGCAGTAATGACAGCAGCCGGAAGGACAATCAGAAAATTTTCCTTAAATTTATCCTTCATTTCACATCCCTGGGTTCTCACAGCCGCAATGGTGGTATCGGAAATCATGGAAAGATTGTCTCCGAACATGGCGCCGCACACAATAGCGCCCATGCAGACAGGCAGAGAAATTCCCGTCTTTTCTGCAATTCCCACTCCAATGGGAGCCATGGCTGTAATGGTTCCCACAGAAGTTCCCATGGAAATCGAAATAAAACAGCCGATAATAAACAGACCCATGACAGCAATGGATGCCGGCATAATGGACAGTCCCAGATTTACCGTGCTCTCCACTCCTCCTGCAGCCTTAATGGTGCCGGAAAAAGCGCCTGCGGCCAGGAAAATCAAGCACATGGTTACAATATTCTCCTCTCCGATGCCTTTGGAGATAATGGTCATTTTGTCCGCAAAACGCACACGGCGATTCTGCATAAACGCTACCATTAAGGCTATGAGAAAACCTACAATGGCCGGCATGGTATAAAAATCCCGGGACAAAACCCCTGCTCCGATAAAAATCACCAGAAATACCCCGATAGGCAAAAGCGCCAGGGCATTTCCGTTCTTCTTTTGATTCATAAAATGATATGCTCCTTTCTATAACAGAAAAAGAGGCTGCCGCACTCCTTTTGCTCTGATTTTCATGCAGCAACCTCTTCTCTTGTGTTCTTCGTTATACGTTTCTTTATACGTTAATCTCTGCTGTCATTCCAAGAAGTTCCTTATTTGCTTCCAGTACGGGATTTACTACCTTGTTCAGGAAGTTGTCTACCTGTACGGCTGCTCTTCCTGTATATTTTGCAGGATCCATAGTCTTCTGAAGATCTTCCAGGCTCATATTGAATGCAGGATCCGCTGCAATCAGTTCCAGAAGATTGTTATCCTTTCCTTCCACCTTCACGTTTCTTCCTGCTTCCATGGAAAGTTCACGGATTCTTTCATGAAGTTCCTGACGGTCGCCGCCTGCTTTTACAGCGTCCATCATAATATTTTCTGTAGCCATAAACGGCAGTTCGCTTCTCAGACGTTTTTCGATAACTTTTGGATATACTACCAGTCCGTCTACGACGTTTAAGCACAAATCCAGAATACCGTCAATAGCCAGAAAGCCTTCCGGAACAGAGAGACGTTTGTTTGCAGAATCGTCCAGAGTTCTCTCAAACCACTGTGTTGCGGAAGTAATAGCGGGATTTAAAGCATCCACCATAACGAAGCGTGACAAAGAGGCAATTCTTTCACTTCTCATCGGGTTTCTCTTATAAGCCATGGCAGAAGAACCAATCTGGCTCTTTTCAAAAGGCTCTTCTACTTCTTTCAAATGCTGCAGAAGACGAATGTCATTAGAGAATTTATGTGCGCTGGCTGCAATTCCTGCCAGGACATTTAAAACTCTTGTATCTACTTTTCTGGAGTAAGTCTGTCCCGAAACCGGATAACATTCTTTGAATCCCATTTTTTCTGCAATCATCGGGTCAATTTTATCAATGGTTTCCTGGTCTCCGTCAAAAAGCTCCAGAAAACTTGCCTGTGTTCCTGTCGTTCCTTTTGAACCTAACAGCTTCATGGTGCTGAGTACAAATTCCAAATCTTCCAAGTCCAGAAGGAATTCCTGCATCCAAAGGGTCGCTCTTTTCCCTACCGTAGTGGGCTGTGCCGGCTGGAAATGGGTAAATGCCAGAGTTGGCAGCGCTTTATGCGCATCTGCGAATTTTGCCAGTTCCGCAATCACATTGACTAATTTCCTGCGCACCAGCTTCAGCGCTTCTGTCATCACAATAATATCTGTATTGTCTCCTACATAGCAGCTGGTAGCGCCCAGGTGGATGATACCTTTCGCTTTTGGACACTGTACACCATATGCGTATACATGGGACATCACATCGTGGCGAACCTGTTTTTCTCTTTCTTTTGCCACTTCATAGTTAATATCCTCTGCATGAGCTTTCAATTCGTCAATCTGTTCCTGTGTAATGGGCAGTCCCAGTTCTTTTTCGGTCTCTGCCAGAGCAATCCACAGCTTTCTCCAGGTACGGAATTTCATATCAGGAGAAAAAATATACTGCATTTCTCTGCTTGCATAACGCTCGGATAATGGACTTACATATCTGTCTGTACTCATATTCATTTACCTCTCTGTTCTCTTTCATATATCACGCAGTTAATACACATGGATTATATCGCAACACTTCTGAAAAAACAAGTTTAAAATCCCGTACTCCTGTGATAGTCACGAATAAATTGTTCTAAAAGCCCATCTGTATCTTCTCCGGACACCTTCCTGGCTTTCTTTGCACTCTGTTCCAGATTCCGGATAATTTCTTCCTGTTCCTCTGCCTCTACTTCCATTTTTCTGCATATTTGAGGAAATTCCTGGGGGTTTCTCATATAAGATGCAGTAAGGTAGTGCCTGTATACCTGTTTTGTATGAAGCAGTTCATAGGCTTTCCAAAAACAGTCTGCTGCTTCCTGAAACTGAAACAGATTTAAATACGCGCAGCCCATATTGTGGTAAATACCGCCGTTAAACTGTTCTCCTAACCCTTCCTTATCTTCTTTTTGCAATGCATTTTCATAAATCCTCACCGCATTGACATACATCCGGTTTTCCACCAGATAATCTCCCTTTTTCTTTTCTCTCAACACCTCCGGCTGTTGATTCAGAAGGCTCATCCGCTCATTCAATTCCTTAAATTCACTGTGTGTCAGATAATTAATTTCTTTAAACACGGCCAGAATAAACTCTGCTGTTCCCAGATTATCCTCCAGGATTTTATAAAGCCGCCTGTACAGCTTTTCCAGCCCCAGTTCTTTTCTCAGCCAGTCACAGAGATGTTCATTTAAAATCGTCTCGTCCAGAAGATAAATATTATGGTAAAAATAATAACAGAGTTCTTCAATGGAATAGATATTTGTGCTGATGTTCTCAATATAATAAGGCATCTTTGCTCTTTTTAACTGACATAAAATATATCCGCTCATTCCCTTTTCTCCTTTACCATGATACTTTTTCTGTCCAGACTTTGCCCTCGGAGGGGAACAAATCTCCAAATCCCAGGTCTTCCGCCGTAATGACGCAGAGTTCCTGAGATTCATAGACAATACGGATACCCAGTCTGGTGGTTTTATTGGGACGCTTTGGCAGACCTTCCAGTTTCATACTGCACCTGGTTTTTCCGGTTCCCTCCATAGAGGTTACCAGAAATTCCAAATCCTCTTTTCCGTCCAATATCAATTCCAGTTCCGTGTGAATCTCATACCAGTTTTTCCCTGCTTCGATAAGCGCATACGTCTTGGGTGAACCATTCACCAGCATCTCCATGGATACATTGTGCTTTACCAGAGAGGGACTCAGGTAGAGATATCCCTTCAAAGTTCCGTCTTCACATTTTTCTCTGGCTCCATAGCAGGCACCTTTCACATACAAATTGTTTCCATAATACACATGTCTCTGGTTTCTACACAGCAGGGGCGTCGAACGCACTGCCCACTCCTGGTCAAACCCGTCCCCCACAATATAGATACTGGAATACGTATCTGTTCCGCAGGAACGCTCGATTAGACGATAAAAATTATCATCTTTTTCTATGGCATCCTGCGGCAGCTCCGCGGTAATTCCATGCTCTATAAACGCTGTAATAGGACGTTTCTGATTATCCATAACCAGTCTGGCAAAAGACACCTGATTTTCTTCAAACAAAAACCAGCCGATTTTCCGATTCCAGTTATCCTTGCGGTGATTCATCACATAATAGTAAAAACTTTCGTCATAATCCTGCAGGTAAATCTGGTTTCTGGTAAATCCCAGATTTTCTCCTGCCTGATATAAATTTTTCACCAGAGCTGCGGAAAGCCGGGGTACGGTAATCATCAGAGCCTTTATCTGTCTTGCGGGTTCCGCTGTTCCCAGAAGAGAAATACAGCCCTTTAAATAGTTTTCCAACAGTTCAGAAGGCTTTCTTTTTTCTCCGTCCACGATGACTTCCTCCGCGCTTCCAAAAATCCCCAGAAGTCCGGTAATGGAAATTTCCCCTTCCTGGCGGGAAAAATAATCTGCCTCCATGCCGTAATGCCACACTTCTTCTCCCGGTTTCTTGGAAAGTCGGGTAGGAAAAAGATATTGGTTGCTGCCTGCTTTTACGGAAACAGAAATCGGCTCTTTTTCCCTGCGGTCATAATAGCAAATCTGGGACTGGTTTTTTCCGATTTCCAGACCTACTATAATATTTCTTGTCTCATTCATCTCTCTGCCTCCTAATCCAATAAAGCAAACAGGTCTTTTACCTGCTGCTCCCGTTCCATATAGGCTTCTGCCATACGCTGCAGTTCCTCTTTTTTTCCCTTTTCTCTTAGCTGCAGCATAGTGTTCAGCATCTGATATTTGCTGCTGCCCTGCATACTGCTTTCTTCTACCGTCAGAATTTCTTCCCCGGTTGTTTCCACCTTCCCGTCTTTTTCAATCACAAAATAATAATGCAGTTTTTCTCCGTAGAATAAAACAAATTCTCTGTTATAAATCCCCTGATACCGCTCCTTTAACGGTTCGCTTTTTTCTTCTGAGGTTTCTCCCCGTTCAATATAGGAATGCAGTGTTACTCTTGCACGACGGCCTGCCCGACATTCTACAAACATTTTATCCTCCATCTGGCAGGTGCAGAGCAGTTCTCTGGGCAGCATCCGGAAAAATGCGAACTGCAGACGCTCTTTTTCACATTCCTCCAGGATTTCTTCTGCTATATTCTTTCGCTTTTCATCCCAGACTCCGGTTTCTCCGTAATGCTTTAAAAGAGAAATTCTGCAGATGATATCACATTCCCATTTCCTCTCCATGACTTTTTCCAAAGCCTCAAAAAGAAATTGGTCTTTTTCCTTTTCTCCCAGGAAATATTCATAACACTCAAAGGTCAGATAAGAGAGAATCACCTGCTCCTTTCCGCTCTGACTGATATAATTTTCCAGCACTGCAAGACCTTTTTCATGACACACTCTGGAAAACATGCTGCATACCAGAATCTTTTCCTCCAGCTGATAGCAGTCCAATGCAAAGCCCATAGCACGGTTCCAAAGCTGTACCATTTCCTCCACAGGGCCTTCAAAATGCTGTACCAGATACTGCAGGAGCACTTCATCATAAATACCGGCGTGCACAATGTACCCTGCCAGCAAGAGAAGTTCCTCTTCATATTCAAATTCCAGCTTCAAAATCATCTGGCTGCACAGTCTTAAAAGAACCGGCATTTCTATCCGTTCATATCCGTATTCACAAATCAGGTCATAAGCCCCTACAAACATCTCCTGTTTCACCAGAATCGTAATCAGCAGCCGTTTATTTACCCTGGCAAATGCACGGAAGTCCATTTCCTGCAGCGACTCTCTCAAATTGCGGTTATCCATCTGGGATTCATAATACAGCAGCAGCTTTTTGCGTATATTCTGCCGGTAATCCTCACAGAAAATCTCCTGTTTCAAAACTGCTTCAAAAGAAGCCACATTGGCTTCAGTCACCGGAGATTCGTGTTTCAGCTCCCCACAAGTGTGCAGCAGCATGCCCGGATATTTCTTTCCGTCCTTTCGCAGCTTCCCGGCCAGCTCCTCCAAATCCAGGAGATTGTGTACATTGTAATCCACCGTATTCACATATCTACGCTGACTGCTGTCCTCAAACAAAACAGCGGCATCCTTGGTATACAGTGAAATATAGGTCGTCTTATCTGTGCAAAGATACACCTGTTCCTCTTTCATAGAAGCATGGCGCACAATCACCTTTCGGATTTTGGGGTCATCGCAGTAAAGCCGATAAGTAAAGAGTACTTTTGCCAGAGCCGTCCTGACATTTTCGTCCTGAGAATCCACACAGAATTCCTGATACACCACTGCAAAATCTTCATTGATTCTTCCCTCTTTGATTTTTTCTTTTGCAAAGGTCTCCATGTTTTTCTGATAACTCTGATAAGTTTCTCTATCTATCTCTTTATTCCGAATAACGTTGCTGTAGACAAACGCCTTCTTCGTATCACTTAACGTATTGTTGTATCCGAAATACAGGCGAATGACTTTTGGCAGTACCTTCTGATAGTTTCTGCTCATGGTTTCAATGTAATACTCATACAGCCCTGTGATTTTCAGTTCTGCCTGCACCGCCAGTTCATACCAGCGGAAATACTCCGGCTTTCTGGGTTCCCCCTTCATAATCAGCTGACAAATTCCCCTGACAGCATGAACGGAAGGGTATTTCTCATACACATACTGCAGGACTTCGTAAACCTTTTGGGAAAATCCTTTCATCTGTCCTGCAAGGTCAATGGCACGAAAAGCCATTTCTTCCGTGAGAATCCCGTATTTTTTGGCAAAAAGATACACCTGTATGGTAAAAGCATTCATTTTCCGAAATGCGGAACCATCTGCTGCCGCCAGTCTGCACGCTGTCAGATAGAGAAATGGACTCCTGCAGCCGATTCTGTACTGTTCTTCTAAGAGAAACATTTTCCTGGACTGGGTGCGCAGATTTTCTTCATCCAATTCAAAAATCATAGAAAGAAGCAGCAGACTGTCCACTCTTCTCTGATAAAGCTGATGGAGCCGCACAGCCGCAGCTTCTTTGGACTGTGTACTTCTCTCGGAAATCTCATTCAAATACAAAAACGCCCCCTCCAGAATTTCCTCCTGCTGAATCTTCTGGTTGTTTTCCAGGGAATCCAAAAGCCTTCTGGCTTCCTCCTTCCTGTCTGCGCGCACCTGTACATAAGCTTCAAAAAGCTGGCATTCTGTGGAATAATAGCCGTTTTCCTTCAGTTCATCCAAGAGTGCTTTCATTTCGGCGCACCAGGCTTCCGTATTCTTTCTTCCAAGCTCCAAAAGCAGGAAATCTCTGGCTGCTTCCAGCCTTTTTTTCTTTTCATAAGCTGTGACATTGACCTGAATATGGCCGTTTTTCGATGCCATAATCTGGTAGGTAATGGTCTCATACACCGTTTTTATCTGAATTCTTCCGAAATTTTTCCCCTTTCCGAGACATTCCTTCCGTATGATATATTCCAAATCATAGACACTGCCGATAAAATGCCCGTCTTGGATAACCTTTTTCTCTACTTCCAGAAAATCTCCCTCGGTCTGAATTTCAGCGCGAAGAAAACCCCATCCGCTTCTTCGGATTCTCAACGTATCTTTTAAAGAAGTCTGTACCTCATAAAGTTCCAGATTTTCTTTTTCCAGGCTTAAATGCACAGGTTCCTTCAGCCCCGCGCCTATAAGAAATTCTTCCAGATTCTGATACGGCACAGGCGTTTTTACCATGGAGGCATAATACGGCAGCAGTTCTTCTCTGCCTTTTAACAGCCTTTTAAAGGAAGTATCTATAAAAAGCTGGTATGCCTCTCTGAAGTCTTCCTTTGCCAGACTGACAAATTCCTCCAGAGTCCCTACCGTTCCCTGAGATGTGCGCACTTCCAACTTTTTTATTCCAACAGAAAAAGGCACCCGGTACGTTCCGATACTGGTACTTAAAACAATTTCTCCCTCTATGCAATCTGTACTGTCCAATCCCTTGGTATCCACACCATAAGGAAGAATCATCTTTTCTCCTGAAAACTTTTCCTTACCCAGAAGAAATCTGCGATGTGTGGAATAAGCCATTCCCTTGATTTTTCTTCCGTCTTTTGCTGCAAACTGCAGTTCTCCTCTTACCTTTTCTTCCGGCATGGTACTGAAAGAAATATGACTTGCAGACAAATCCAGACCGGGTACTTCATATTCAAATCTTCCGTTTATCAGTTGTTCCATTCGTGTCTTCAAAATATCACCTTTGCCCTGTTTTATTTATAAAAATCTGATTATTGAATAATTGACAATATTCTGCTACTATGAATTATACACTACAAACTTCTGCTGTGCAACTTCAATACACAGCCTGTTTTGGAACATTTTTTTACCAAAAGGAGGTTTTTTATGCTGAAACACAAGGATCATTTTCACGGCAGCGACCTGGAAAAAATTGAGGAAATCTATCATATAAAGAAAGAAGACATTACCAGCTTTTCCGCCAATGTCAACCCTCTTGGGATTTCTCCCTTACTGAAAGAGACCCTGGCGAAACATGTAAACGCTATTACTTCCTATCCTGACAGAGACTACACAGGACTCAGAAAAAGTATCTGCCAGTACACGGGGGCACAGTTTGAAAATATCATTGTGGGAAACGGCTCTACAGAATTGATTTCTCTCTTTATCCAGACCACACATCCTCAAAAAGCCCTGATTCTGGGACCTACCTATTCGGAATATGAACGGGAAATCGCTCTGGAGGGAGGCCACACCCTTTATTATCCGCTGAAAGAAGAGGATGATTTTCAAATGGATGTGGCAGATTTCTGCCAACATCTGAATGACAGTCTGGATTTGCTGGTACTGTGCAATCCCAACAATCCCACTTCCACGGCCATTGCCAGAAAAGATATGCGGAAAATCCTGGATAAAGCCCTGCAGTACGGCATTTCCGTCATGGTAGATGAAACGTATGAGGAGTTTACAGACCCCAAAAGTAAAATTTCCGCAATTCCCCTTACCAATAATTACAACAATCTGATTGTTTTAAGGGGAATCTCCAAATTTTTCGCAGCTCCCGGACTGCGGCTGGGTTATGCGGTTACCGGAAACCCTGACCTGCTGAAATACATCAACACCCGTAAAAATCCCTGGACCATTAACAGTCTTGCAGAAATCGCAGGCTGCATTATGTTTTCCGACAAGGAATATATCGAGAAAACCAAAAGCCTGATTACTGCGGAAAGAGAACACCTTTATTCTCTGCTTTCTACCTGGGACAGCGTAAAGGTATACCCTTCCTGCTCGAATTTTCTGCTTATGAAAATTTTAAAAGAGGATATTACTTCTGAAATGATTTTTGATTTCTGTATCCGAAGGGGATTGATGATTCGGGATTGCTCTACATTTCCGTTTTTAGATAATTCTTTTATCCGATTCTGTGTCATGAGTCCTGAAAAGAATCATGAACTGATAGAAGCATTTCGTGAAATCTTAGAAGAAACAAAATAATCTTTTTCAAGGCGCCGCTGTTTTGAATCTCAAACTCAAAACAGCGGCTGTACCTTGAAAAAGCTATCTTATCCTGCAAGAAATAGCAATACAACTTTTTAGAATTTTTCTCCGGAAAGCAGTTCATATGCTTCCACATATTTGTCTACGGTCTTTTTCACTACTTCCTCCGGAAGAAGGAAATCGCTTTCAGGATTTGCTTTCAGCCAGTCCCGCACATACTGTTTGTCAAAAGATGGCTGTCCCTGTCCCGGTTTGTAGCCTTCTAACGGCCAGAATCTGGAGCTGTCCGGTGTGAGCATTTCATCCCCCAGTACCACTTCTCCGTTTTCGTCCAGACCAAATTCAAATTTTGTATCTGCAATAATGATATTTTTTGTCAGTGCGTATTCTGCACATTTTTTATAAAGAGCAATGGTGTAATCACGGATTTTCTCTGCGTACTCTCTTCCTCTTCCCGGATGAAGTTTTTCCAGAGTTTCTACGGTTTCTTCAAAAGAAACGTGTTCGTCATGGTCGCCAAGCTCTGCTTTTGTTGTCGGTGTATAGATTGGTTCAGGCAGTTTATCAGACTCCTGTAACCCTTCCGGCAGTTCAATGCCGCATACAGTTCCATTTTCCTGGTAACTAGCCCAGCCGCTTCCTGTAATATATCCTCGAACAATACATTCTACAGGCAGCATATCCAGCTTCTGGCACAGCATAGCATGTCCTTCAAATTCCGGTTTCTGGAAAAATTCCGGCATTTCTTTTACATCTGTGGAAATCATATGGTTCGGAACAATATCTTTCGTAAAATCGAACCAGAATTTAGACATCTTTGTCAGGACAACGCCCTTGTCTGTAATCTTGTTTTTCAAAATGTAGTCAAATGCGGAAATCCGGTCAGTTGCATAGATAACCAGCTTATCTCCAATATCATATACCTGACGCACTTTTCCTTCTTTAAATGGTTTGTACTCCTGCATGTTTTCACCTTTCCTCTTGCTTAATAGTAGTTGATTCTTCTTTATTGTAACAAATTTCCCGAAAAAGGGAATAGAATTCCTGAAAAAAATACAAAATTTTTCTGTTTCGACAGATACTCTATCCGTTTGCCAAAACGTTCTTCTTTATTGAAAATCAAACAGCGACATCTGATTAGACTGTGGCAGTTTCCCAAACAGGCCCAAATCATTCATCAAGTCAATCGTAGAAGCCGTCACCTTTGTCCGGTTTCGGAAGTCATCCAGAGACAAAAATTCTCCCTCTTCTGCCGCAGCCACCACAGCGTCGGCGGCTCTGTCCCCCAATCCTTCAATGGTATCCAGCGCAGGCATCAACTTATCCCCTTTTATCTGGAAGGTATGCGCATTGGCTTTATAAATATCAATAGGCACAAACTCAAATCCTCTTGCATACATCTCCTGCACAATTTTCATGTCTTTATAGGTATCCTGCTCTTTCTTGCTGAGCGTATCCTTTCTCCGCTCATAATCATCCATAAAATACTCCAGTTTTTCCTTTCCCTGGCACATGATTTCATAGGAAAATGCCGTAGCGCGTATACTGAAATACGCCGCATAATATGCCAACGGATGAAAAATTTTACAGTAGGCAATACGCCAGCCCATCATAACGTAAGCCGCTGCATGGGCTTTTGGGAACATGTATTTAATCTTTTTACAGGAAGCAATATACCAGTCCGGAACATCATGCTTTTTCATCTCTTCTTCCCATTCCGGCTTCAAACCTTTCCCTTTACGGACACTCTCCATAATGGTGAAAGCCTGCCCGTGTTCCAGGCCCTTATTGATAAGATAAATCATGATATCATCTCGGGTACAGATACAAGTGGTAATGGTTGCTGTACCGGATTTAATCAAATCCTGCGCATTCCCTAGCCACACATCCGTACCATGGGAAAGACCGGAAATACGCACTAAATCCGAAAAAGAAGTGGGGTTGGCGTCAATTAACATCTGCATGGCAAAATCGGTGCCAAACTCCGGAATCCCCAGACAGCCAAGAGGACAGCCGCGGATATCTGCCGGGGTAACTCCAAGGGCATCTGTACTCTTAAACAGAGACATAACCTCCTTGGAATCCAGCGGAATTTCCCTGGCATTAATTCCCGTAAGGTCTTCTAACATACGAATCATGGTAGGATCATCGTGCCCCAGAATATCCAGCTTCAGCAAATTGGAATCAATGGAGTGATAATCAAAATGGGTGGTAATAATGTCGCTGTTCATATCATTAGCCGGGTGCTGTACCGGAGTGAATTCTTCGATATCCCAGCCGATGGGAAGAACAATGATTCCTCCCGGGTGCTGCCCTGTGGTACGGCGGATACCGGTGCACCCCTGCACAATCCGGTTAATCTCGCAGTAACGCTTTCTCTGCCCCCGTTCCTCATAATATTTTTTCACATATCCGAAAGCTGTTTTCTCTGCCAGCGTACCGATTGTTCCCGCCTTAAAAGTCTGTCCTGCGCCGAAAATAACCTCTACATAGCGGTGGGCTTTTCCCTGATAATCCCCGGAAAAGTTCAAGTCAATATCCGGTTCCTTATCTCCTTTAAATCCCAGGAAGGTTTCAAAAGGAATGTCAAATCCCTCTTTAATCAGAGGCTCTCCACACACCGGACACTTCTTATCTGGCATGTCGCAGCCCGCTCTTCCCGAATAAGCCCGCACTTCCTCAGAATCGAAGTCCGAGTAATGGCATTTCGCGCAATAATAATGAGGGCTTAAAGGATTTACCTCTGTAATTCCCGACATGGTTGCCGCAAAAGAAGAGCCTACCGAGCCTCGGGAGCCTACCAGATAACCGTCGCTGTTGCTCTTCCATACCAGCTTCTGCGCAATCATATACATAACCGCATATCCGTTTGAAATAATAGAATTCAGTTCTCTTTCCAAACGCTCCTCCACGGCTTTTGGAAGATTGTCCCCGTAGATTTCATGGGCTTTATTGTAACAGATTTCCCGCAGCATATTATCCGAATTTTCAATCACCGGCGGACATTTTCCTTTGTGAATAGGAGAAATTTTCTCCACCATATCTGCAATTTTGTTCGGGTTGGTAATGACAATTTCCTCTGCCTTTTCCCGCCCCAGATAAGAAAATTCTTCCAACATTTCCTCTGTTGTACGCAGGTACAGCGGAGCCTGGTCATCTGCATCATCAAAACCTTTCCCAGCCATAATAATTCTCCGGTACACCTCATCTCCCGGGTCCAGAAAATGCACATCACAGGTTCCCACCACCGGTTTATTAAAGGCTTCTCCCAGCTTCACAATCTTTCGATTAATCTCCTGCAAATCCTCTTCACAAGTAATGTCGGAACGGTCCTCGCTGCGAATCATAAAGGCATTGTTGCCCAGCGGCTGAATCTCCAGATAATCATAAAAATTCACTAATCGGGCAATTTCCGCCTCCGGTCTGCCGTTTAATACGGCCTGATACAGTTCCCCTGCTTCACAGGCTGAACCAATAATCAATCCCTCCCGGTACTTCAAAAACAGGCTTTTGGGCACACGGGGACGCCTGTGATAATAAACCAGGTGAGAATCCGAAATCAAGTGGTACAGATTCACCCTTCCAATATCATTTTTCGCCAGAATAATGGCGTGATAGGTAGGCATTTTCTGAATAGAATTCACGGAAACCGCACCTTTTTCATTTAACTCATCCAGATTGAAAATATCTCTTTCCCTGCACATCTGAAGAAATTTCACAAAAATTTCAGCCGTACATGCTGCGTCATCCACGGCTCTGTGGTGATGTTCCAAAGAAACTCCCACGGCCTTTGCCACAGTATCCAGCTTAAAACGATTTAACTGAGGCAGCAGAAAACGAGCCATTCCCACGGTATCCACAATGGTATCCTCTCTCTCTATCCCCAAATCCTCATAATTTTTCTTAATAAAACTCATATCGAATTCTGCGTTGTGAGCCACCATCACACAGCCCCTGCAGAACTCCTCGAAACGGGGAAGAATCACATCAATGGTAGGAGCCTCTGCCACCATACTGTCATTAATGCTGGTTAACTGCTCAATGCGAAAAGGAATGGGAATTTCCGGATTCACAAACTCGGAAAACCGCTCGGTAATGTTTCCGTTTACCACCTTAACCGCACCGATTTCAATGATTTTGTCCTTCATGGCAGAAAAACCGGTGGTCTCGATATCAAAGACCACATAAGGAGCGTCCAGGCTCTGCCCCTGACTTTTCTGGACAATTCCTTTCAAATCATCCACCAGGTAAGCCTCCACACCGTAAATCACCTTAAAGTCCGAATCCTGCGGCACTACGCCGCCCCAGGCGTCAAAACAGTGATTGGCTTCAGGGAAAGCCTGTACCACTCCATGGTCCGTAATGGCAATGGCCTTATGTCCCCACTCATACGCTCTCTTAATAATAGACTTTGCGTCAGAAACACCGTCCATATCGCTCATTTTAGTGTGGCAGTGCAGCTCTACACGCTTTTGTGGATAATTATCGGAGCGCACAGTTCCAAAACTGGCAATCTTTTTAATCCCCACTACAGAGCCAATGGTCAGCTCACTGTCAAAGCGGTCTATGGTGGTAATTCCCTTTAATTTTACAAAGGCTTTTTCTTTTACCCCTTCGGTAATCTCCTCTACCTGATCGTTGCGGGCAAACATTTTTACCGTAATGGAATCCGTAAAATCCGTAATAGAAAAGATAATGATGGTCTTTTCGTTGCGGATTTCCCGCTTCTCCAGGCTCATAATCTGACCGCGGATACACACCTCTCCCATCTCTGTCTGCACGGTTTCTAAAGGAAGCGCCTCATCCTCGAAGTCTCTTCCGTACAATACATCCGGATTATCCGAGCGCTTGACACTCCGTCTGAAATCAGAGGAAAACTTCTCGTTTTTCCCCTTAGTTCTGGGTGTTTTCTCTCCGCTGCCAACCTGTTTTGCACTCTTCTTTTCTGTATTTTTTACTTCTTCTTTTCGTTCCTCTGCCGTATTCTCCGCCTCTTCTTTTCCTTTTCCAAGAGTTGACATTTCTATAATATGCGCAGCCTCCTGCGCAATGCGAATATCACTGTTCTTTCGGAATCTGCTTTCCTTTGCTTCCTGATATTCGGCTTCCACTTTCAGAGAAAATTCACACCGCTCACAGAACACCTTTTCCATATAGTGAATCAGTTCTTCTTCTTTACTTCTTGCCAGTACTGTGGACTGCAAAAGCATATGCATGGTATTGGTTTCCGGAAACGTAATAACAGCATTCCGGAACATATTAAAGACCAGAATGCTGTAATTTTTTAGTTCCAGTCCCATGGAAGACTGATACGCTTCAAAGAATAATTGGGGCGTATACTGGCTGGAAAGTGTAAATTTCTCCAACACCTTAACCTCCATGGGAACTCCCCTGAAACACTGGGACGCAATGGCTCTCTCCAGTGCGTAGATATACTTTTTATGAATCCACTGCCGGCTTCGGATATAAACCCGAATATGGTCCTTTCTCTGGTTCACGGATACCTTTATTACCACAACCTCTTCCAACAGGGCTTTCAGTTCTCCGTTTAATTCCAGATTCCGGAACACATCCAGAAATTCCTTTTCCATAACCGCATTGCCTCCATCTTTATTTCCAATTTGCAAGTTCTTCCCGCAAAGTAAAAAGCAGTTCTTCTTCCGGTACCTTTCGGATGATTTCGCCTTTCTTTATTAAAAGGCCCTCTCCTTTGCCTCCGGCAATTCCAATGTCCGCTTCCTTTGCCTCCCCCGGTCCATTAACCACGCAGCCCATAACGGCCACCTTAATGTCCAGAGGAAATTCCTGCACCATGTTTTCCACCTGATTGGCCAGTCCAATCAAATCAATTTTTGTTCTTCCGCAGGTGGGACAGGAAACCACTTCCACACCGCCTTTTCGCAGGTTCAGCGTCTTTAAAATCCGCTTGGCAGACTTAATTTCCTCTACCGGACTGCCCGTAAGCGATACCCGAATCGTATCTCCGATTCCCTGATACAAAATAATGCCCAGTCCCACAGCAGACTTTATATTTCCGGAATACAAAGTTCCCGCCTCTGTAATTCCCACATGCAGAGGATAGCAGGTTTCTTTTGCCAAAAGTTCATGGGCTTTTACACACATCAGAACATCCGAGGATTTAATGCTGATAACCAGATTGTCATAGCCCAAATCCTCTATGATTTTCACTTTATCCAGCGCGCTTTCCACCAAGCCTTCTGCTGTGACACCATGATATTTTTCCACCAGTTCTTTTTCCAACGACCCGCTGTTTACTCCTACACGGATAGGGATATTCCTTTCTTTTGCCGTATCCACTACCGCCTTGATTTTTTCTTTTTTGCCGATATTTCCCGGATTAATCCGAATCTTATCCGCCCCGTTTTCCATGGCTGCAAGAGCCATTTTATAATCGAAATGAATGTCTGCCACCAGTGGAATGTGTATCTGTTTTTTAATTTCTTTAACAGCTTTTGCCGCTTCCAGAGTAGGCACGGTACAGCGGATAATCTCGCAGCCTGCGGCCTCCAGTTCTAATATCTGGTTTACCGTTGCCTCTACATCTTCGGTAGGTGTGTTGGTCATGGACTGAATCAAAATAGGATTCCCGCCACCGATTTTCCGGTTCCCGATAGCAATGACCTTTGTGTTGTCCCGATACATACTGCCTTCCTCCTTAATGATTAATCTGCAGTAATTTCTGTTTTAATTCTCCCTCCAGACGGTAGATTTCCGCTTCTGCAGCTCTTCTCTTTTCCCGTCCTTCCTTTTGAATACTCATAACCTCATCAAAGGTACTGATTAAGGATTCATTGGTCTTCTGCAGAGTTTCAATATCTACAATACCGCGCTCGGATTCTTTCGCCGCTTCCACAGTAGCCAGCTTCAGAGTCTCTGCATTTTTCTGCAGCAGAGCATTGGTCATATCTGTCACTTCTCTCTGGGCTCTTGCCGCTTCCGTAGAATGTGCCACTCCAAGGGCAATCACCATCTGGCTCTTCCACAGGGGGATAGTATTGACAATGGTGGACTGTATTTTTTCTGCCATCAGCGTATCATTTCCCTGTACCAGACGAATCTGCGGTGCTGTCTGAATGGCAATCATCCTGGTCAGTTCCAGGTCGTGAATTTTCTTTTCAAACCGGTCGCAGAGAGAGTCCAAATCCTTTGCCGCCTGGGCGTCCTCCGGCAGACCACTGATCTGGGCTTTGCTCATAAGCTGGGGCAGTTCTGTGGCGCGGATTTCTTCCAGCTTCTGTTTTCCTGCCAGAATATACATGGATAATTCCTTAAAGTAGTTTAAGTTTAAGGCATACATCCTATCCATAATCGCTGCGTCTTTCATAAGCTGAATCTGATGTTTTTCCAGAGTTTCCACGATTTTATTCACATTGGTCTCCGCTTTGGCATACTTGTTTTTCATGGATTCCAGTTTGTTGGCTCCCTTTTTGAAGAATCCCATAATACCTTTGCGCTCTTCTTCCGCATCAAAGTTTTTCAGTTCTGTCACCACATCTTCCAGCAAATCGCCCACTTCGCCCAAATCCTTGGTGCGCACTTTGTCCAGCGCATCCTCCGAAAAATCCGCCATTTTCTTCTGTGTGCCTGCGCCATACTGTAAAATAGCAGTTGAATTGCGGATATCAATCTGTTTGGCAAAGTCATCTACCATCTTTCGCTCTTCCGGTGACAGAATACTGTCGTCCATCTTTGGCTCTGTGGGCTCTTCCTTCTTCACTTCTGCAACCGGTGCCTCCTCTTTTAAAGGTTCAAAAGTCAGGGTGGGTGTCACCGTAAAATCCTTTAATTCTTCGCTCATCTTCTATGATTCCTTTCTCTGAAAATTTTTTTCTTCCGTAAGCCCTTCCTGTGCCAGCATGGTTTTCAATACCGAAATGTCGGCAGAAACATCCCAGGCTGTTTCTTTATAAAAACTGTCCAGAAGATTTTCAAACGCTACGTTAATGGTATCCAGTGTATTTTCAATTTCCCTCTTGGCCGTTTTAATGTTTTCGCCTTCCAGACTCTGCTTGTCCAGTTCCTCGTAAGCATTCAGAAGTTTTACTGTGGTAGGAAGATAATAATCCATAAACTTATGTAAATCCTGAATCAGCTCCGGATGTTGTTCTACTCTCTGGAAAATCCGGAGAATTACATTTTCCATATGATAAATTTTGTTGGAAATTTCCACGCCTGGAATAGCGTCATTGCTTCTGCGGATTTCTTCGATATAACGGTCACCCTCTTCGATAACCTTTTTCACTTCCTCAGAAAGCTGCTGTCTGGGAGATTTTTTTTCTTGTTTCTTTAACTCTCTGGCATTTTCTTCTGTTTTCACATACTGCTCATAAGCTTCGTCACTGGCAATCAGACAAGTGCCTTTAGCATCCAGATGCCCCTCTAAAAACATGCGCTTATTAATCATTTTTTTCAAATCTCTGCGGACAAATTTCTCCGACTTTCTTACGCTTTTTGCCAACTCTCTGATGCTTCCATAAGGTTTCCCATTGAGGGTTTTCACATAAGTGCGGAATCGTTTAATCTTCTTTCTCAAATGGTTACCGCAAACCGCCATAATCAGACTCAGTGCAGTAGCTGTCCCAAAAACAGCCAGGATAGTCCCCAGTTTTACCGCAACTGTATGCACAAACAGAGATGCAATGATAAATCCCGCTGCAGTCGCCCCAAACATAATGGTCAATGCAATTCCCAATGTCGTAAGCAAAATCCCCATGGCTTTTGCACTTCCCGTATTGACAAATAAGGCAAACTCTTCTCTGGCTTCCTTCACTCGCTCAGATGACGCAGGGCTTCTGTAGTGTCCAAAGGGCCGATACCTGTAATTGGTACTATACCCATTCCCCGGCCCGTACGGTTTCGGCTCTTTATCCTGCCCGTATGGCTGATTCATTCCCTGCTGTCCCCGATAACGGTACTGCCCGGCCATATTTCCTGCATTTTTCATACTTTGTGCCACATTTCCCAATGCGCTCTCCAGAGTCTGTCCCAAGTCCCGGTTCAGTCTGCCGAAGTCTCCTGTATCAATGGCATTCTGCACAATATTTTTCACATCTCTCCCCAAATTATTCCAGTCATTTCCAGACATATCCTTCACTCCTCACTCTCAGTCCGCATCCTATTTTTTGCGTCCCAATTTTCTATTTAAAACTCTGTTCTTTTCACTCCCTTAAATTATATATGAAAGAATCCAAAAAAGCAACGGAACTTCTCTTGCAATTCACACGTTAAAGTTTTATAATGGTAAAAAATTAATTAATGATAAAAAATTACATACCGCATTCTGCGGCAGAATGGAGGAAATGGACATGGAGAAAAAGAACATTGACTGGTCTAATCTGGGATTTGGCTATGTAAAAACCGATTATCGTTTCGTATCTGACTTTAAAGACGGAAAATGGGATGAAGGAAAAATGACGCAGGATGACAAAGTAGTCATCAGCGAATGTGCCGGCGTCCTGCAGTACGCCCAGACCATATTTGAAGGAATGAAAGCTTACACTACACAGGATGGACGCATTGTTACCTTCCGCCCGGACTTAAATGCCAGCCGTATGGCAGATTCTGCCAGAAGACTGGAAATGCCGGTATTTCCGGAAGACCGTTTTGTTGAGGCTGTTGTAAAAACCATAAAGGCAAATGCCGCTTATGTTCCTCCTTACGGCTCAGGCGCAACCTTATACATCCGCCCCTATATGTTCGGCAGCAATCCTGTTATTGGAGTGAAACCTGCAGACGAATATCAGTTCCGTATCTTTACCACCCCGGTAGGACCGTATTTCAAAGGCGGTGTGAAACCTCTGACCATCCGCGTCAGTGATTTTGACCGGGCTGCCCCACACGGAACCGGACACATCAAAGCCGGCCTTAATTATGCTATGAGTCTGCATGCAATTGTGGATGCCCATCAGCAGGGATATGATGAAAACATGTATCTGGACGCAGCTACCAGAACAAAAGTCGAAGAAACAGGCGGCGCCAACTTCCTGTTTATTACAAAAGACGGAAAAGTTGTCACACCGAAATCCGACAGTATTCTTCCTTCCATTACCCGCCGCTCTCTTATGTATGTAGCAAAAGAATACCTTGGACTGGAAGTGGAAGAACGGGAGGTATTCCTGGATGAATTAAAGGATTTCTCAGAATGTGGTTTGTGCGGTACAGCCGCCGTTATTTCTCCGGTGGGAAAAATCGTAGACCACGGAAAAGAAATCTGCTTCCCAAGCGGCATGGAAGCCATGGGACCGGTGACACAGAAACTTTACGAAACACTGACCGGTATTCAGATGGGGAAACTGGAGGCACCGGAAGGTTGGCTGAAGGTGATTGAATAACAACCTGGAGGGTGATGGTTTCTCACCCTCTTTTTTATTTCCCCAATGCCTCAAACATCCACTTCTTATACGCCTCTACCCCCGGCTGGTCAAAGGGATTCACTTCCAGAATCCTGGCCGACACATAGCAGGCGAACAAAAAGAAGTAAAACAACTGTCCGAAGTGGTAAGCATCCAGTTTCTCAATCTCCAGGATAAGGCATGGAAGCTTTTCTCTGTGCGCTTTTACCGTAGCATGGAAAGAGGCCTTATTCATATCCCAGAAATCTTTCCCGTTGAGGTAATCAAATCCATCCTCCACCCGGTCTTGTTCGGCATACAAGGACGCGTTCTGCTCCTGTACATCCAGAAACGTCTCAAACATCAGCGGCGCTCCGTCCTGAATATACTGCCCCACTGCATGCAGTTCCTCGCAGAATTCTGCCGCCACAGGGAAAAGCCCTTTGTTTTCTTTGCCTTCCGTTTCCCCGAAAAGCTGCACCCACCATTTATAAAACCACCGAAGTTGAGGTTCAAAGCCTGCCAGCATTTCCAGCTTATACCCTTTTTCATAATACATATTCCGAAGACAGGCATACTCATAAGCCGGATTTTCCTCACTTCCCCCTTTGTGAAGCTGTTTTTCCATATCGGCAGCGCCTCTTACCAGACTTTTCATATCAATTCCCGCCACAGCCATGGGAAGCAGCCCCACGCTGGTCACAGCAGAAAAACGTCCCCCTACATTTTGCGGAAATTCCAGAAACGTGTATCCGTGTTTTTTGCAGAGTTTTTCCAGAGAACTTCCCCTTGTGCCGGTTGCTATCATTCTTTTCCCTGCCTGTTCTCCATACCTTTCATACAAAAATTTCCGCAGGATACGGAAGGAAGCCCCCGGCTCCAATGTTTCAAAGTTCTTGGCAATGCAATCGATATAAACGGATTTTCCCTCCAGACTTTTCAGCATTTGATTTAACGCATAAGGTGACAGTGTATGGCCTGCATACACAATTTCTACTTTACGGTCTGTCTGAATGGCTTCGATGACGGAACGGGCCGCATTATTGGAGCCTCCCACTCCCACGATTACAAAAACGTCTGCCTCTTCCCGGATTTCATCGGCCAGCTTCTGAATCCTTTCTGTCTGTTCCACATCTGCCCATTCTGCTGTATGAAACCAGCCCAGCGAATCTTTATAATCTGTTTCGCCCTCCAGAATCTGATTCAGAACGCTTCTTTTTCCTTCCATATACTCCTTTAATTCCTGCTTGATATTGGGATTTTTGTCTTCTATTTTTAAATTCAACATTCCTTTTTCCTCCTTGGATTTCCCCGTTTCCCCAACTGCTTCTTCCGCAAATAAACGAAAAGCAGGCTGTCCCCAACCACGCTGCAAAATTTTACAATTTTCCACATAGCGATAAAAGACAACCCACTTTCTATTATTTATCCTATTTTATCCCTTTCTCTCTGCCTTTTCTCAACCCATGCAAGGATGACAGTGTCCGTAAGCATCCATACAGTCCTCTTCCGGATTTTTCATACAGAGATGAACTGCCGATTTTTTGAAGGTCAGAGGCAGGGCCAGAATATTCGGAGTTTCCCCAACAAATTTCTTCTTGGCATCCTCCAGAGCTTCTTCAAAGGTGGCTCTTGTTTTCAGTCCCATGCCCCTTGCATAACCAGGTTCCTGTGCGCCTACAATGTAAATCGCACTGGTATTCATTTCTGCAATATGTCCGCAGGAAATCATACTAAAGCCATGGAATGGATGGAACGCATTTGTAAAACGGTATTTCCGGATATACTCTTCGTTTGTAGCAAAATACTCGCCATAGCGGTTCACATCCGGCAGTGTGTTCATGTAATCATGCTGGAAAACATCATACATTTCTCTCAAATACGGCCACAGTTCATCATGGAAAAAGCCGTTGCACAGAGAAGAACAGATGATAACACAGTTATCACTCATGACACGTTTGTAACGCAGTACCTGTGCGCTTAAAGCCTGCATCATCATAATCGGGTTTGTTCCCATGCCGTCCCCGTAATGGAATTTCTGCGGCATACCAAATACCAGAACATCGTATTTCTTCTCTGCCCAGTGTACATAAGTCCTCTTGTCAGCCAGTTTCCAGCTTTCCGGCATCATTTCTTTTGCATAACCGGAATAAATCGCAATCTGTCTGGAATTTGTATCCAGGACTGCGTCACAGCAGAAGAATGGATGTCCCATTTTCTCTTCCATATGCATGGAAATCTCATCAAATTTCGTTCTCATAAGACTGCCTCCGTTTACAGGAGTAAAGTCTTTTCTGTGCATAACGGACGGAACATGGTGGCTGGCAATGCTCTTCCAGTTTGTAATACCGGTTGCGCTGTGTTTGTATCCACCGGAATATCCGCCATAAGGATTTCCCTGTACATGACCAATCAGAATCGGAATATCACATTCATATACATATTTATTCATGTAAACCGGGTCCCCTCTTCTGGTGGTTCCCAGATTCACCATATGCTCCTGGTCTTCGCTGTCGTGGCTGATAATTTGTCCTGTGTGCCAGAATTCATGGAACAATTCTTCTCCGAAAATAGCCTTTGCGTCAGATTCCTTACTTCTTGGGTGCAGACCGTTTGAGATAATGAATAAAATATCTTTCTTTTCCACACCTGCTGCATAGAGTTCTTCCAAAATATATTTGATACTCAGTTTTCTGTGGCTGGTCGCCTGTTCCCCGCCTTTTACTCGGTCCGGAACTACAAAGGTAACGGTGCTGCCCTTATGAGCCAGTTCTGTCAGTGTAGGCATGCCGATGGGATGCGCCAAACTTGTGAGATAAGCGTCTCTTAATTTGTCTTCCGGTATGTAGTCCGGGTCTTTTACCGTTTCACCCGGAATAAAAATGTCTGTGTTATCCGGCAGTTCTGCTGCCATAGTTCCCTGTCCGTATTCAAATTCTAATTTCATAACCTTATTCCTCCTGATTTTATGCATTCATATAAAGACCGATGATTTCCAGATATTCTTCCGGATAGTAACCTATTTCACCCTGAAATCTGGTAAGAGCAATGAGTCCGCCGTCGATTTCCGGTATAGAAGCCAGCATGGCTGCATTGTCCTGCTTCAGCCCGCCTCCGTATACCATATCCATGCCCGCTGTCTTTTCTTTGACAAATCTGGCAATCTTCGTGATATATTCTTTATCTGCCGGAGTTTTGCCCGGTCCAATGGACCAAACCGGTTCATAGGCAATGGTTACCATGGATTTATCCACATCCTGCAGTCCGATTTCCAACTGCTCTCCCAAAACTTCCTGCCACTGCTCTTGTTCTTCGCTCTTTTCCCCAATACAGTACAGAACTTTCAGCCCCTGAGCTACCGCGCATTTGATTTCCTGATTCAAAATACGGTTCACGGCTTTGGTATCTTTACATCCGGCTTCTGCCAGAATCCCATTTAAGTTGTTCCGTTCCTCACAGTGTCCGATAATCACGGCTTCACAGCCCGCCGCTTTCATCGCTGCTGCCGGTCTTCCGGTTGTAAAGGCCCCGAAGTTTCCACCGGGCTGTACGTCATTCCGGAATACTCCCTGACAGCCCACCTGAACCGGACTTTCTTCTGTCTTTGCCCCAATAGCGGAGAACAGGTGAATTTCAGGGAAAAACATAGCAAACTCCACATCCTCTTTTGCATAAGGTTTCAGCTTTTCCTGTGTTTCCTTTACTATATAACTGCCCCATTCCCGAACATCCGCAATCCGGTTTACACCGCCCAACTCTGCAGGCACATCAAATCTCTTTAAATTCAGATAAATATGTTTCATCTTTTTTCCTTTCTGTGTTTCCCTTTTCAAACCGAACGAAACACGCTTTTACTTTTTTCCATAAAATCCGTTAAACGATACCATATCCGGAAGTTCTTCTCCGATAAGAGGTCTGCACCAGTCCAGAAAGGCCCCGGTCACACCATTGCCCTCTTCATTGATAAATTCCTCCGGCATGGTCCTCTCATACATCATAACCTCATCAATATCCACCAGAAACGCTTCTATGTGATATGGATTTTCTGAAGTCCGTTTAAATGCCACCATCTTCCCGGACTCTCCATCAAGGGCAGCCCGGCATGCTGTTTCTCCCGCAAGCTGCGCTTCCTGACAGTCCACCGGACTTTGCAGACCAATGGATGCCCGGCCCAGAAGCCCCGGTTTTTCTCCTCTGGCTTTATACCCCAGCTTCTGAATCACCAGGTTAGCCAGATGAGAACTCACATCTCCGAAATACGTAGCCCGTTCTGTTTTAAAAACCGGTTTGACAATGGGGTTTCCCTCTTTGTCTGTGAGCCCTTCACTGGCCACTACCACAATGCCGCTTTTCTCTTTCAGCCTATTTTCCACATCTTTTATAAACTGTTCTTCATCAAAAGGACGCTCCGGAAGGTAAATCAAATCCGGTCCGTATCCTTTCTCCCCGGCCAGCGCACTGGCTGCCGTAATCCAGCCTGCATTTCTACCGGAAGCCTCCATCACCACTACATGAATTGGCAGGGAACGCACATCCGCACACAATTCTTCCGTACAGGCTGCAATATAGCGGGCTGCACTTCCAAAACCGGGACTGTGGTCTGTCACCGCAATATCGTTATCTGTAGTCTTGGGAATCCCCATAACACGGATATCCAGATTTCTGGCCTGACAGGTTTTATGCAGTTTCCCGCAAGTATCCATCGTACCGTTGCCTCCATTAAAGAGCACATATTTTATCTCTCTCTTTACCAGAATATCTGCCATTTTTTCATAGTCTTCCTGCCAGATAGGGTCTCTGGACGTTCCAATGGCAGTTCCTGGAGTCTGCAGAAGCAGTTCCAGCTTTTCTTCCGGCACATTTTCTAATGCAAGAAAATGCTCTTCCAGAACACCTCCCGTTCCATTTTCAGCTCCGTAAATATGTTCCAGCTTTCCGTATTTTTTTGCTTCTTTGATTGCCCCGTACAGAGAAGCGTTTAAAACTGCCGTAGGCCCGCCTCCATGTACAATCAGTAAATTCTCTGCCATGCTTCTTTTCCTTTCTCAATCTTCTATAAAATTTGGAGTTCCCTTTGAAACACAGAATTTTTCTTTTCCATATTTCGGGAAGTTCTTTGGCACAGGGAAAAACGTGTTTTCCATATGACAAAAAACAGGGGCTGCCGCTTTCTGTAATTTTCTGTATACAACAAACGCGGCAGCCCCTCCCCCAATTTTCAATCCTCTGTTTTTCCTACAGCTGCACCTGACAAGTTTGGAAGCTTATTTTCCTGCCTCTTCCATAATGTCAAACAGTACATAGTCCTCAACCGGAACTTCTTCTTTTATCTTTCCTGCATCCAGGAAGTTTTTCTGCTGAATTTCATAGTATCCTGCAACGGTTCCGTCACCAACTTCTTTCAACAGTTCTTCGGAAGTAATCCATGCACCGTCTGTTGTCTGACCCATAGCCGTTTCTACATCTGTTTTTGTTTCATCTGCCACATATCCGGCAACTTCTTCAAAGTTTTCTTCTTTTGCACCGAAGTCCATGGCTTTATACAATGCTCTTGTGTATCTTACCAGCAGGTCTTTGTTCTTCTCTGCATATTCCGGCATACATACCCAGCTTGCCGGGTCTGCTGCAATGTCAGAGAAGTCTGCGTTGCTTACGAAAATCTGTGCGTCATCGCCTAACTCATCCGTGATAACCTTTGTGTTCGGTGACCATGGAGCACAGGCGTCAATGGAACCGGAAATCATGGCACTTGGCATGTTGGTAACTTCCATGTTGTATGGTTCAATATCGTCCATAGTAAGCCCTACAGAGTTCAGAGCGCGAAGCAAAATTGTCTCAGAAGATGTACCGGAAGCATACGCTACTTTTTTACCCTTTAAGTCTTCCAGGGAATTTACACCGTGGGATTTCAGCCCCATCACGCAGTCTGCATCACCCAACTGCTGGAAGCAGAATACGTCTACATTTCCCTGAATTGCCAGTGTATGAGCGCCAGGGCCGATATAAGCCACGTCCATAGAACCGGATTCCATAGCTGCAATTTCTGTAGGACCGTCATCAAACTTTGTCAGTTCTACTTCAATGCCTTCTTCTTCAAAAAATCCTTTTTCTCTCGCTGTGGTAACAACCCATAAGGAAGCGTAATTCGGCATATAAGCCACTTTTACCTTGTCCAGTTCTTTGGACTCTTCTTTTTTCTCCCCTGCATCTGCAGACGCTTCTTTGTTGTCCTTGGTGCCTGCCGCCTTGTCGTCACCGCCGCAGCCTGCCAACATTGTCATTGCAGTCGCTGCTGCCAGTACCATTGCCAATAATTTCTTCTTCATGAAAAAATCCTCCTTAAAAATATAGTTTTTATGTTCTCACAGGTCGCCCCTTGTAAGTCCTATTTTCTAACCTCCAGGTATTCCTGGTATACCTGACCCCAGATATGGTTTTTCAGTTCAATGAAACGCTCGCTCATTTTTGTTTCCTGGTCTCTCGGATATGGAATATCAATATCCACCACTTCTTTAATCCGTCCCGGGCGGGCACTCATAATCACTACCCTGGTAGCCAGTACAATGGCCTCCTCAATGTCATGCGTTACAAAGAAACAGGTTTTATTCTCTTCCTGCCATGCTTTTAATAACTCTGTCTGAAGCTGCGTCCTGGTCTGTGCATCCAAAGCGCCGAAAGGCTCATCCATGAGAAGTACTTCCGGATTCATGGCATAAGCTCTTGCAATCGCAACCCTCTGTTTCATACCGCCGGATAATTCCTTTGGATAAGAATCTGCGAATTTTTCGAGTTCTACCATTTTCAGATATTTCATGGCAATGCTGTCACATTCGTCTTTGGAGAGTCCCTTTAACTTCAGACCAAACTCTACGTTTTTCTTAACTGTCAGCCACGGAAACAGCGCATACTGCTGAAATACCACACCTCTGTCTGTTCCGGTTCCCTGAATCGGTTTGCCGTCTACCAGAATCTGTCCGGCTGTAGGCTCTAAAAGTCCGGCAATAATATTTAACAGGGTGGATTTTCCACAGCCGGACGGCCCGATTACACAGATAAATTCATTTTCTTTAATATCAAAATTTACACCATTCAGAGCAACTACCTCTCCCTTACGGGTATTGTACTTTTTCTCTATGCCCTGAATACTTACCTTTATATTTCCCTCTTTTCCTGCCATCCTGTTAACTTCCTTTCAAAGAATTTAAGAACTTTTTCTGCAATCATACCGATTACACCAATAATGATGATGTAAAGCAGCATAGGTGTTGTCTCATAAGAGTTGGCCAGAGATTTAATCCTCATACCAAGACCTGCAATGGCTCCGGTGGACTCTGCCGCAATCAGAGTCGTCAGTGCAGTAGAAATACCAAGTCTTACTGCCGTAATGATAAATGGTGTCGTAGCCGGAAAGATAACCTTCACGAACAGCTGCGCATCATTGGCTCCCAATACTCTTGCCGCCTTAATCAACGTTTCATCCACATTGATAACACCCTGGAAAATCGTAACGGTCATAATCAGGAAAGTGGCCAGACAGATAACGATAATCTGCGGTGTACGTCCAACACCAACACCAATAACAACCAACGGTACATATGCTAATGGCGGGATATTTCTAATAAACTGAATCCACGGCTCAAGAATAAACCGTACCGGTCTGTACCAGGCCATCAGAAAGGCTACCGGCACAGAAATCACAAATCCCAGAAGAAATCCCCAGAATACGGAAATCAAACTGCTTCCGATATCCTGCAGCAAAATTCCTCTTTCTCCCTGCATTAATCCTATGGACTCCACTACTTTCACCGCATTTGGAAAACATCTTGCTGTCTGCGGCGTCACAGATAACAGCGTCCATACAAGCATGGCAACGATAAATGAAATAAACAGCCATATCCCTTTTGGTATTTTGCTAATAAAATCAGCACCGCCCTTGTTTTTTTTCCCCATTTTAAACCTCCGCTTTCTTTCGTTTCGGTATTTCGCACCAAAACACATTTCTTATTTGTTTTTCTATTGACATTATCCCCTATATAGGGTTTTGTTTCAACTGTATTTTAAGCAAACGTTTGATTGTTTTGTTTATTTTTGTGTTTTATCAAAGTAAAATATTGCGCAAGATAGCAAAAAAGCATAAAAATTTGAGCAGCGCCTTTTTTGCGCTGCCCAAACCTCACATTTTTCTGTGCATTTTGCACTTTTGACTCTATTTTTTACATTCTTTTATAACGTTCTGCCATTTCCTCAAGAGAAACCTGTTCCACCAGCGGCGCTTTTCCGTAAGAACCAAACTCTACAATCAAAGTTCCGATAGCTTCTTTTACACCTTTCTCAATCACTTCTACCAATTCCGCCCTGTCCTTATCCGGAACCATTCCATACATAACCGTATCCATAATTGGCGGCAGAAAGGCTCTTGGGTCAAACTGCTCTCTCTTCTCTTCCAGCAGCTGATAAACGCCTCCAATAGACGGACTGTTTCTCTTTTCCGGATGTTGTGCGAAATATTCTTTCATATTTCTGGTAACAGCCAGACGAATATCCGTGTCCACATTAATTTTGCCAATGCCACAGGGAATGGCAGCTTTCAGTTCTTCAATGGAAATACCATGTGCATTCTGAATATTTCCGCCCAGTGCATTGATTTCCTCTACAATATATCCGGGTACTGTAGAGGAACCGTGAGATACCAGAACTCCAAAGAGATTTTCATGCATCATGCACTCTTTAATTGCAATAGCAATTTCTTTTCTCAGCTTTACACCTTTTCCTTTGGAAGCCCCATGCATAGTTCCATAAGAAATGGCCAGGGCATCACAGCCTGTTTTCCGAAAGAATTCCACTGCCTTTAAAGGATTGGTATAAGTAGAGGTGGCGGAAAATACATGGTCTTCCACGCCGGCCAGTACACCTAATTCTCCTTCTACAGATACGCCCCTTTCATGGGCATATTTTACCACTTCTCTGGTCAGTTCCACATTTTCCTCAAAAGGAAGGGAAGAACCGTCAATCATAACCGACGTATATCCACCTTCAATGGCTGCCACACAGGAATCAAAATTTTTGCCGTGGTCCAGGTGCAGAACAACCGGTATAGGTGAATTTTCTGCGTATTTTTTTACTGCTGCCGCAATATTTTTTGCGCCTACTTTTTTATCTTCCAGGGTAGCATTCTGAAAATCTGTGCGTCCTCCCATAAATCCGTTGGCCAAATCCGCCCCCTGCAGAATTGCTGCGGAACGGAACATTTCGTGTACTTCAATGGCTGCTTTTGCCTGTGCCACTGCATTTACATTAAAAGCCCCCTGGGCAAAATGATATTTGTCAACGGTTTCCAACAATGGTCTCAATGGTATTAATGGCATGATGATTCCTCCTGTTTTTCAATTTTCATTCCTTTTACAAAAGTTTCCAGAATATTGTAATTTTCATCTAAAATGAGTATATCTGCGTCTTTTCCCACTTCCAGACTGCCAATATGCTCCTCTGCGTGTATCAGTCTGGCCGGATTCATGGTAAGCAGCGGCAGAACGTCTTCCATAGACTCTCCCGTAAATTCGATCAGCCGCTTCAGAGCTGTTCCCGTAGTCAGCGTACTGCCGGCCCGGACACCGTTTGGCAGTTTGGCATCTCCGTCTTCCACAATCACATCATTGACTCCCAGCTTGTACGCTCCGTCCGGAAGTCCTGCGGCCATAATAGAATCAGTCACAGCTACCACTCTGTCATGGCCTTTTGCCTTTAAAATCATACGGACACTGCCCGGGTGCAGATGTCTTCCGTCACAGATAGTTTCACAGTATACATCGTCCGCTTCCAGCACAGCCCCCATAATTGCAGGGAAATGCTGATGAAACAGCTTCATGGCATTGCAGGTGTGGGTACAGGCTTCGGCTCCGTTTTCAATACATTTTCTTGACGTCTCATAATCCGCTCCGGAATGACCGATGGCAACGGTTATGCCCAGCTTTCTGATTTCAGGAATGGATTCCGGAATTCCCTCTACCTCCGGCGATACTGTAATATACCGAATGTTCCCCCGGGCTTTTTCCTGATATTCCCGTAAAAGCTCTATATCCGCCCCCCGAAGCAGGGATTCAGGCATGGCCCCTTTAAATTCCACGGATAAAAAAGGTCCTTCCAGATGAATTCCCAGCAAATCTGCACAGTTTTCGTGGTCTTCTTTATGCTTCAGCACTTCTGCAATGACCTTTTCCGTTTGTTCTTTGGTATCGGTCAAAATCGAACAAAGCCAGGTTGTAGTTCCCTGCTGTGCAAAAAAATAACCGATTTTCTGAAATTTTTCTTTGGAAGCTGCATTGACGTCAAAGCCGCAGCCGCCGTGGGTGTGAATATCGATAAAGCCGGGAACTACCGCATTGCCTTTGACATCATGGATGATTCCATCTGTAATTTTCTCAGACGGGCTGCAGATTCTGGTAATCCTCCCATCTTCCATACAGAGATTTTTTCTTTCCAGGCGGCGTTTTTCATATCGGTATACATATCCGCCGGTAATCCAGGTTTTCATCTCTATCCCTCCAGTGCAGCTACAAACTCTGTAATCTTCAGATTAATGTCCGGATGTCCGGTAAGAAGGGATACCGGGAAATCAGAAGTTGCCTCTCCGTAAGCTGTACGGCGTACCACTGCTCTGTGCCAGTTTCTGAAGCATCCCAGTCTGATTTTTTTTGCATGGGCAATTTCCCAGATACCAATGGTCACACAGTAATGAGGCATATCTTCCAGTGCACCGTTAAAATCTCCAATGGCATTTGCAGTTCTGGTTTCCTTTGTAATCTCCAGCACTCTGGTCTTCTGCGCCAGAAATTCTTCCTTGCTCATAGAAGCGTCTGCTTCGTTGAACGCCACATGACCGTTGATACCGATACCGCCAAAACAAATATCCACACCGCCCAGCTTTTCAATCAATTCCGGTATGTATCCCAAATTTTCCGGATCCGGGAAAACCCTCTGTTCTTCCGGCATCAAAAGTTCTTTTTCGATTTTTCCATATACTTCACGGTTCATAAAGCCTCGAAAACTTAACGGATGGGTTTCCGGCACCCACTTTTTGTCGTCCTCCAGATATTCATCCATGTTGATGAACCATACATTTTTCAGGCTGATTTTTTCCGTATTTACCTTTTCCACAAAAAACGGATACTGTCCTACCGGGCCTACAGGGCAAATAAATACTGTTTTTTCCCCTTTTTCGTTGTGGGACTTGATTTCCTCTGCCATTTCCTCTGCCATAGAGCGAAACACCGCTTCATTGTTTTCCATAACCAGCACAGGAAGTTTCGGGTTATTGCTTAAAAGTTCTTCTCTGGTATAGCTGTAATATGCATGTCTCATATCAGTTCTTCCTTTCCATACGATTGGTCATTGTACTATAAATCTTATCTTTGTAGTTCCGATTATACGATAATCACCATACATTTTCAACAAACCTTTCCCAAAAGCCCCTTGTTTTTATATTCTATTTAAGCAAACGTTGTCTTATATTTTGTTGTCATAATCCGTCATTTCAGTTATAATATACTTATCTATTAACTCTTGTATTGTGAGGTTTGAATATGACTTTAAAAGAAATCGCCCAAAAAGCAAACGTATCCATATCCACGGTTTCCCGTGTCATTAATCAAAAAAACACAAAAGCAGCAAGCCCTGAAGTTCAGGAACGTATCTGGGAAATTGTGCGGGAGAGCGGCTATACGCCCAATACTTCTGCACGGGCGCTGAAAATGGGGACAAAAGCACCTGCTGCAATCACCTCTTTGCCGAAAACGATTTCCTGTATTTACGCAAGAGGAGAAACCGCAGTTTCCGACCTTTTTTTCTCGCATATTGCCAAGGCCATTGAGCAGGAAGCTTTTAAAAGCAACTTTTTCATCAAACATTCTTTCACTGCTCTTGATATTGCCAATGCGGAGGTTGCCGCCCGGGTAGCTAATTCTCCTGCCGACGGAGCCGTGATTCTGGGTCGTTATGACAAACAAATGCTGAAATTTTTCACAGAACATTATAAGCATATTGTATATGCAGGACTAAACCCCATGGGAAGCAAATACGACCAGGTGGTATGCGATGGAAGAGAGATTACCTACAGCGCCATTTCCTATCTCCATGAACTGGGGCATACTAAAATCGGCTATATCGGAGAGCAGAACAACGAAATCCGCTATACGGCTTTCAAGGAGGCTTTAAAATCCCTGAATCTGCCCTTTTTACAGAAAAATACAGCAAACGTAAAACTTTCCCACGAAGGCGGCTACCAGGGAGCTTATCATCTTATGGAAGCCAAATCCGACATAACGGCCATTTTCTGTGCCAATGACAATACTGCCATCGGGGCCATCAAAGCCATCCGGGAAAAAGGATACCGGATTCCGGAAGATATTTCTATCATTGGTGTGGATGACATCGAAACCGCCCAGTATCTCTCTCCCATGCTGACCACCGTACACATTCCCACAGAAGAAATGGGACAGCTGGCTGCCAAGATTCTCATTGACCGGATTAACGGCGGACACAGAATTCCTTTGAAAGTAATTCTGCCCTTCCACATTGCCAAACGGGACACCTGCGCAAAGCCTGCACGAAACGGGAAAACCTTTCTGCAAATGCCCCCAGGGTAAAAAAACAGCAGAAAGCTGCAATGGCGTTTTTCTCCTGCAGCTTTCTGCTGTTTTTTATTTTTTCACTCTCTCATATGTCCGGAATTCGTATTCAATATCAAAATACGTCTGTTCTTCGCTTCTCTCAGTCACTTTCCACTCTTTATCCTCATCCAGATTTGGGAAAAAGGTATCTGCTTCGTAGGCAAAATCAATTTTTGTCACATGAGCCTTGTGGCAGTAAGGCAGCATCTGTTTATAAATGCTGTCCCCGCCGATAACGTAAACGTCTTCCTTATATTTTTTCACTTCTTCCAGAGCTTCTTCCACGCTGTGCACTACAATGGCATCCTTTACCCGGTAATTCTTGTCCCTTGTAAGAACAATGTTCACCCGGTTCTTCAATGGAAGTCCTCCCGGAAAACTCTCCAATGTTTTTCTTCCCATAATCACCACATTTCCCGTGGTTGTGGTACGGAAAAATTTCATATCCGCCGGAATACTTACCAGCAGTTTATTCTCTTTTCCAATGCCCCAGTTGGCGTCTGCCGCTACAATCAGATTCATACTGTTCTCCTCTCTTACACTGCAATAGGTATATTTTTAATCTGTGGTCCTGCCTGATAATTTTCCACAATCAAATCTGCTGTGGTAAACGCATAAAAATCCTTGATTTCCGGATTCAAAGAAACCTTTGGCGCAGGATAGGTATCTCTGGAAATCAGTTCTTTCACAATGTCCACATGTCGGTCATAAATATGGGCGTCCGCAATCACATGTACCAGTTCTCCGGGAATCATATCGTTGACCTGAGCCACCATCATAAGAAGAATCGCATACTGGCACACATTCCAGTTATTTGCTGCCAGCACGTCCTGGGAACGCTGGTTTAACACGCCATTCAGCACCAGCTTCTCGCTGTTCTTTTCTTTGGTAACGTTGTACGTCATACTGTAACAGCAAGGGTCTAAGCCGCCGCTGTGCAGATATTCAAACTGATACAGATTCGTCATAATTCTTCTGCTGTAAGGATTCTCCTTCAGCTGCTTTAATACATAGTCCATCTGGTCAATTTTTTCGCCCTTATACAGAAATTTTCTGCCCACCACATCTCCGTAGCAGGTTCCGATAGAGCCGTTTTCATCCGCCCACGCATCCCAGATATGGGCGTTTAAATCATGAATATTGTTGGACTTTCTCTGATAAATCCAGAGAATTTCGTCCATACAGGTTTTTAATGCTGTTTTTCTTAAAGTCAGCGCCGGAAATTCCTTGCGCAGATCGTAACGATTTACCACTCCAAAACGCTTAATGGTATAAGCATAAGCGCCTGTATCCTCCCATTTGGGGCGCACCTTTTCTCCCTGTGTATCAGTTCCGTTTTCCAGGATGTCACGGCACATGGAAATAAACAAATTATCTGCTAAACTCATACTGGTTTCCTTTCTTCTGCTTTTCTCATGCTTTTTATTATACCCTATTCTCCTGTCTTTTGCTATACAAAAAACAAAAGCGTCTCCCGGCGGAAAGCTTCTGAACTTTACAAATCCTGCAAAAAATGATACGCTTTAACAATAAATTCTTCAACGTGTGTTTTACTTTTTACGATTCAGAAAGGAGCCCTTTACAGATGAAAAAACTGATTATTTATTTATTGAAACCATTTTCCTTCCTTCCGGCCATTGCCATGATGTATCTCATTTTCAGCTTTTCCAGCCAAACCGGCAAAGAGTCCGGAAATTTAAGCCATGAAATCAGTTATCAGATTGTATCCGCAGCAGACCGGATTCTGGATAAAAATCTGTCTGAAGAAAGCAAAAATACCTATGCCGACAAAATTGAACTGCCGGTACGAAAACTGGCTCACATGACAGAATACTGCATTCTGACCATATGTATATCTTTCCCTCTGTATGTATACGGAGTCCGGGGCTTCTGGCTCTTTCTTCTGGCCGGACTGCTGTCCGCAGGATTTGCCTGCACAGATGAATTCCACCAGTCCTTTGTTGCCGGACGGGGACCTTCCAAGCGAGACGTCCTTATCGACAGTACCGGGGCGCTGTTTGGTATTATTTTCGTCCAGATTTTCTGTCATAGCTTTACGCCTTCTAAAAGAAGGTAATAAAAAAGGAACTGTCCCGCCAACAGTTCCTTTTTTATTTTTTAAATTTCCAGGGACACATCTGCAAAATCCAGAAGTTCTCTCTCTCCCTGTCCATTGGTTACAAGAAGTCTTCCATCCTCCAGAATTTTTTCTGCCTTTACCACACGACACTCCTGATTTCCAAAGACTTTTATCTGTCTTCCCGGCACAATATTTCTCTGTCGATATTCTGGAGAAATGCCTGGCTTTTCTGCTTCTTTTAAAAGTTCATTGACAATACAGGCTGCCAGTCGGTTTCTGTCTGTCCGAACTCCTCTTTCCAGAATCGCTCCTGCCTTCCGGCGAATTTCTTCCGGGAATCCCTCCTTTGGTTCATAGAGATTCAGACCGATTCCCACTACGGCAAACTCTATCTCTCCTGTCTCAAAATCCGTGACAGCTTCTGTAAGAATTCCGCACACCTTTTTTTCCTGCAGATACAAATCATTGACCCACTTAATGCCCAGAGAAACCCCGCAGCACCCTTCCACCGCACGGCACACAGCCACCGCAGCTGCTGCCGTAATCTCCAGGCTCTGCCGCAGTGTCTTTTTCGGATAAAGCAGCACACTGAGATACAGCCCGCTGCTTTCAGGCGAATAGAACTTTCGTCCTTTTCTGCCTCTTCCTTCTGTCTGGCTGTTGGCTGCCACCAGAGACCCATGGGGCAGCTGTTTCTCCACCGCTAACTGTTTCATGACCCTGCTGGTAGAAGAAATTTTCTGAAAGACCTGCACCTCTGCCTCCTGGTGCTCCAGGAAACAACGGACAGCTTCTCTGGAAAGGATATCGTTTTCCTGCTTCAGCGCATATCCCCTGTTTGTTGCCGCCTGAATCTGATACCCCTCCTGACGGAGCGTTTTCACTGCTTTCCATACAGCGGCTCTGGACACCTGAAGCTGCCGCGCCAGTTCCTCTCCCGAAAGATAAGTTCCTTTTTGACTTTCCAACAACTCCAGAAGCTTTGATTTCGTAGACATTTGCCTTCCCTTACTTTCTTTTACCGCTCTTCACGGAAATAATTCACACCGCAGGATTTCGGCTGCGCATTCTCCTTAGAGAAGCGAATGGAGGTCACAACCAGCACCACAATCGTCATGAGGAACGGAATCATGTCAAAAATAGAGCTTGGAATCACCTGAGGTACATAGTATTTCAGAACGCTGAAACCGCCAAATACCAAGGCTGCCAAAATAGCTCTGTTGGGATTCCAGGTTGCAAAGATAACCAAAGCCACCGCAATCCATCCAAGTCCGTTTACGCAGCTTGTCACCCACACACCATTACAAATAATCATAGAACAGTAAGCACCACCGATACCGCACAAGCCGCCGCCCAGCATCAGATTCAGGTATTTCAGTTTCGTAACCGGAATTCCCGCTGCATCTGCTGCCGCCGGATTCTCGCCTACCGCCCGGACATTCAGACCTGCTTTCGTTCTATGGAGATAAATGGCGCACAGAATAGCCGCAGCCACACCCAGGTACACAAAAATATTATAGTTAAAAAGCAGTTTTCCCAGTACCGGAATATCGGTCAGGAAAGGAATCTCCACCTTTCCCAGACTGTCCAGAATTCCTTCCGGCAGCTTTAAAGAGGTGCTTCCGCTCTTTTCCCTTACAAAATCACCTACAAAGTTACTAAAACCAATGCCGAAAATCGTAAGCGTCAGACCGGTCACATTCTGGTCTGCCATAAAGGTAACAGTCAGAACCGCATAGATAAGCGCACCCAGCATACCGGTCACAAAGGCTGCAATCAAGGCAAACACCAGATTGTCTGTCCAGTATCCCACCACAAATCCGCCTACGGCACCAATGGACATCATCCCTTCCACACCCAGGTTCAGATGTCCTGCTTTTTCATTGATAATTTCTCCCAGAATTCCGAACAGCAGAGGTGTTCCCGCAAGAACTGCTGCTACGAAAAAGTTTACAAAGAAATCCATTATGCATGTCCTCCTTTCCTGCGTGTCACAAATTTATACCGTACAAAGAATTCACAGCCCAGTACAAAGAACAGAATGATTCCCTGCAGCACATCTGCGGAATAAGCAGACAGGCCGTGAGCAGACTGCATAACGGTACTTCCCTTTTCCAGTACCGCAAAGAGGAAAGAAACCACCAGAATTCCTACTGGATTTAACTGTGCCAGCCATGCCACAATGATAGCCGTAAAACCTACGCCTCCGGCTACAGATGTGGTCAGTGTCAGGTCAGAACCGCTGGCCTGTACCATACCGGCAATCCCGCAGATTCCTCCGGAAAATGCCATGGTACGGAGCACAATCTTTTTATAATTCATTCCCGCATAGTTGGCTGTCGCCCGGCTTTCCCCTACGACACCGATTTCATATCCCTGCTTTGTAAATTTCAGATAAATAAAAACAATAACCACCAGAACAAGACCAATCAGCCAGCCTGCATGTACGCCGAAAATTTTATCCAGCTGCGCATTTTCTCCAAATCTGGCAATTTTCGGAAATCCGGAAGAATTTGGGTCTTTCCACGGGCCGTCACGCAAAAAAGAAATCAGATACAAAGCCACATAGTTCAGCATCAGTGTAAACAGTGTTTCATTGGTATCAAATTTCGCCTTGAAAAGTGCCGGAATCAGCCCCCACAAAGCGCCGCCCAGCATACCGGCCAGAAACATGCAAATCATCAGCAGCCAGTGCGGAAAATCCCAGCAAAACAGAGCAAAATAGGTGGCAAAAATAGCCCCCATAATAATCTGTCCTTCTGCACCGATATTCCAGAACCGCATCTTAAAGGCCAGCGTTACACCAAGAGCCGGAATCAGAAGAGGCACCATCAGCTTAATAGTTGCCTGAAAGGCCATAGTACTTCTAAATGCACCGGATACAATGGTTCCGTATACAGAAAATGGATTATATCCGATAAAGAGTATGAACAATCCCCCTGCCACAATGGCAAGAAGAACAGAGAGCAGACGCAGACGGATAATCTGGCCATGGGGTCTCTCACTTCTCTTCTCAATACGAATCAGGGGTTCTTTTCTGCTGTTTTCCATTATGCTTCTTCCCTCCTCTTACCTGCCATCATCAGTCCCAAATCTTCTTTGGTGGTTGTCTTGGCATCTACAATTCCCGTAGCTTCCCCGTGGCACATAACCATGATTCTGTCAGAAATCTGCAGAAGCACGTCCAAATCCTCTCCGATAAACAGCACGGCAACGCCCTTTTTCTTCTGCTCGTTAAGCAGGTCATAAATCGTGTAAGAAGAGTTGATATCCAGTCCCCGGACAGGATAAGCTGTCACCAGAACAGACGGATTTGACTCAATTTCCCGCCCCAGAAGCACCTTCTGGACATTTCCTCCTGACATCAGCCGCACTGGAGTATCCACACCGGGTGTTACCACTTCCAGCTTCTTCACCAGTTCCTCAGCCATCTTTCTGGCTGGTTTTCTGTCTATAAAAATCCCTTTATTTTTGTCGTAGGTTTTCAGAAGAATATTATCTACCATACCCATGGACGCCACAAGTCCCATACCCAGACGATCCTCCGGCACAAATCCCAGACTGATTCCCAGATTGGCAATCTCTCTTGGACTTTTTCCCACAATATTCTCTTTATTGTGCAGAATTGCTCCCTTATCTACCGGAATCAACCCTGCAATACTTTCACATAGTTCCTTCTGTCCGCTGCCGGCCACACCAGCCACACCCAGAATTTCACCGGCCTTGATTTCCAGACTCAAATCCTTTACAGCCATAGTTCCGTCTGCAGATTTCACAGAAAGATCTACGATTTTCAGTCTGGTAAACACATTTTCACATTTCGGGCGCTGGATTTCCAGTGTCACAGGGCGTCCCACCATCAGCTCTGTCAGCTGTTTTTCATTGGTCTCGCAGGTATTTACTGTATCAATACTCTGACCCTTCCTGAGAATAGTTACCCGGTCACTAATTTCCATAACCTCGTTCAGCTTGTGGGTAATAATGATAATAGCGCTTCCCTGTTCCCGCATCTTCCGCAGAATGGCAAACAGCTTTTTCGTCTCCTGGGGAGTCAGCACGGCAGTAGGTTCGTCCAGAATCAGAATATCTGCATTACGGTACAATACTTTCAGAATCTCTACGGTCTGCTTTTCACTGACAGACATATTGTAAATCTTTTTCTCCGGTTCTACTTCCAGTCCGTATTTTTCTGTCAGTTTTAAAAGACGTTCTTTTAATTCTTTTGGCTTTACTCGTTTCCCTTCCATTCCCATAGCCACATTATCCATGGCTGAAAATACATCTACCAGCTTAAAATGCTGATGAATCATACCGATTCCCAGTTTTCCTGCATCCATGGGAGAGTTGATGGTTACCTCTTTCCCATTTACTTTAATAACGCCTTCGTCAGGGTGATAAATTCCCGAAATCATATTCATAAGCGTTGTCTTACCGGATCCGTTTTCACCTAAAAGCGCCAAAATTTCTCCTCTGCGTACTTCCAGATTAATATGGTCATTGGCGACAACACTTCCGAAGGTTTTGGTAATTCCCTGAAGCTCAATGGCATTCTCTTTCTTTTCCAAAGCCAACTCGTGTCACCTCTCATTTCTTTTGTTGAATTCTCACATCGCATACTGATTCATTGTATCAGAGAAAGAAGTAGTGCACAAGGGCTTTTCTGCTTTTTCACAGAGCAAAAAGAAGGTGCTTCAACTTTCGTCTCAGCACCTTCTTCTATCATTTTTATTTTACTACAATATTCTTGTAATACCAGTTGATACCGCCTGTAATAGTCGCATCATCTAAAGTTTTTCCTTCTTCTCCTACGGTTTTACCGTCATTCGTTTCCAGAACACCGTCAAATACGTTAAAGCCGTCTTCTACAATTTTCTTTCTGGCTTCCTCTACTTTTTCCTGGGTGCCAGGTGCAACGATATCTTCATTTAACGGAGTGATGTCTACCAGACCGTCATCCATGCCGCCAAAGTAGTTTTCAGATGTCCAGGTTCCGTCAATAACTTTTTGTACAGCCTGTGTATAGTACACTCCCCAGTTCCAGACAACGGAAGTCAGAGTTGCTTTCGGCGCATCATTCATCATATCAGAGTTATATCCAACGCCCCATACGCCTGCAGATTCTGCCTCAGTCTGTGGATTTGGAGTATCGCAGTGCTGTCCGATAACGTCACAGCCCTCTGCAATCAGAGCTTTTGCCGCATTGGTTTCTTCTGTTGGAGAAAGCCAGCTGTTTGTTACTTTTACATAAACCTGTGCATCCGGATTTACTTCTGCAACACCAATAGCAAACGCATCTGCACCTCCGGTTACTTCTGAGTTTTCAGAACCCATAGCTGCTACATAACCGATTTTGTTTGTTTCTGTTTTCATACCTGCTACAATACCGGATAAATATCTGGCCTGATAAATTCTTCCGAAATAGTTATTGAAGTTTGTGTCGTTTGATTTATAGCCTGTACCATGTGAGAAAATAACATCCGGATATTCTTCTGCCAGAGCTTCGCAGGTATCCATGTAGTTAAAGCTGGTTGCAAAGATAATCTGGCATCCTTCTTCGATACACTCTCTCATAGCCTGTTCAGTCATAGTCGGGTCTGCATCAGGAATGTTGTTTTTTCTGATAATCTGGCTGTCTTCCAGCCCCAGTTCCTTCTGCATCTCTACGATTCCCTGGTCATGAGCGTAGCTGTATCCGGAGCCGTCTGCAGGATCGCCAATGTGAATAACGCCTACTTTTAAATCTTCCTTTGCTACCGGTGCAAAGTTGCTTTTTCCATCTTCTTTGTCCTCTCCTGCATCCGCACTTTCTTCTGTCTGTGCGCTGTCTGTCTTGGAAGCATTTTGGTCTTCCACCCCCTGCTGCTGTCCGCAGCCTGCCATTAATGTTCCAACCATGGCAAGAGAAAGTAACACACCTAAGATTTTCTTCTTCATGATTTTCCTCCTAAAGTTTTAATGTTATCATAGACCATTTTACAAAAACTATCCATGAAACTACATGATAGCACCATATAATTTATTTTTCAACCGCATTTTTCGGTTTTCTATGGGTTCAGAGTTTCATATACCATTTGAGAAAGTTCATGCATGTCGCTGTAAACGCCTTCCTCACTGTCAAATTCCCGGGTCATAATACACAGGATAAAATCTGTTTCTTCTCCGTATACAATCGCCACATCATGCTGTACATCCGAGGTTTCTCCCGTTTTATTGGCTACCTTCGTTCCCTTTGGCAGTCCTCCCGGTATTTTTACCGTATTTTCCTGTTTCAAAAGCAAATGCAGCATACTTGCGGATTTTTCCTGACTTATGCAGCTTCCCTTATAAATCTGTTCCAGCAGCTTTCCGCAGTCCTTTACCGTTGTAACGTTATCGCCTCCATTGTCCGAATCAAAGCTGGAATAAGCAGGATGAAGCGTTGTATGTACCTCTGTATCCTCAAAACCGTTTTCTTCAAGATATGCATTGATTTTACTGCAGGCTTCTGTAAAATCCCGATCCGCCGACTGTAGTTTCACCAGTTCATTGTATGCTTCATTATCTGACACTGTAATCATTTCTTCTAACAGTCTTCCCACCTCTTCTACCGCTGCCTCTTCACTGTCCGCATACGCTTTCTCATGCTCCAGTATTTCTCCCATATTTTCATAAGACGCCGCCATTGCAAAGAGCTTTATCAGACTTGCCGGATACATGGGAGTATTATTCACGACGATTTCGTTGTCATAATTCATTTCCTGAATATAAACGCTCCACTCGCCGGAAAAATCACTCAACAGGTTTTCCACATCTTCCTTTAGGTTTTCCATAACCTGCACCTGCTCTTCTTCCGCTTCCTGATGCGCATCCTTACGTTCTTGTTTTCTTTCTTCCTCTGCCTTTTCTTTGGCAGCCTGTTCCTCTTTCTTCTGCTGGATTTCTTTCTGCTCTGCTTTTTCCGCCCTTATCACACAGGCACTGTAAATGCCAACGCCTACCCCTGCCAGGGCAATTACTGTCAAAGCTATTCTCTTTTTCAGTATCTGCCGTCTCAGCATTGCCTTTTTTCTACGGCGTCTTAACCGTTCCTGTTCTTCCGTCATCTTTCTGTGCTCCCTCTATTTTTCCAGATATTGCAAAATATTTCTAAAAACTTCTTCTTTCCCCTGTTCATTGAGAATCTCATGGCGCATGCCCGGATATCTTTTTCCCGTCACCTTCTGATACCCCACTGCTTTCAAAAACTGCAGTTCCTGCACAAATTTTCTGCCGTTTCCAATACAGGGGTCTTCCTCGCCTCCCAGAAACAATATGGGAAGCTTTTGGTTTCTGACATTCCATCCTTTTTTGCTATAGGCGCTTTTCATCAGATGAAACAGACTCTCAAATCCATCTGCGGTAAACACAAAGCCGCAAAGCGGAGATTGGTCATAGGCTTCTACCACTTTTTCATCTGAACATATCCATGCAGAAGGACTTCCTTCTTTCCTGAATCTGGACGCAAACGGTCCGAAGGCCAGCAGCTGAATTTCTTTGCTCCTGTAACTGCCGCCTCTTAGCTTTTTCTGGACTTTTGCCAGCCAAAGCCCTGCATCCACTGCCGGATTTTTGCTGGGAGGCCCTGTAAGAACCAGTTTATCCAGTTCTTCATCATACTGTTTCAGGTAATTCCTGGCCACTAATGTTCCCATACTGTGTCCCAGCATATAAAAGGGCAGACCTGCAAACCTATCTTTTGCCCACCTGGTAACCTGATGTAAATCTTCTATAATTCCTTTTTCTTTTGTATTATAAAAATATCCCAGGTCTTCTTTTTCCCTTACGCTGCCTCCATGCCCTCTGTGGTCGTGAATCACAGCCGCATATCCATGTCCTGCCAGAAATTTCATGAAAGGAAGATATCTTTCTTTATGTTCACTCATACCATGAGAAATCTGTACTACACCTCTTACCTTTTTCTCCGGCTCTGTCCAAAGCACAGACAGGGTAAGCCCATCCTGTTTGGAAATGAGTTCTGCTGTATTTTGTATCATCAAATCGCCTCCATTCCCTTAATTTTTCTCACGAACTCTTTCAAAACCTAAAAAGAACCGGCGCTTCCTATGCATACAACGTATGCCTCAAAAGCGCCAGCCCCTTCCGTGTCTTAATTAATCTTCTACGATCTCCAGAACATCTGCCGGACAGGCTTTTGCACAGATACCACATGCAATACACTTGCTGCTCACCGGTGATTCTTCTGCTTTTACCATAACGCCAAATGGACAGGCTTCTACACATTTGCCACATCCTGTACAGTTCTTCTTGTTGATCATGTATACGCCCTTGGCATTCTGTGTAATTGCGCCTTCCGGACAGGCTTTCGCACATTTGCCGCACTGTACACATACCATAGGCTTTGCATCGCCCTTTTTGTCAATAATCTGGATACAGGACTTGTCCGGGTCAAACTCCTTATAAAAACTCTGAGAACATGCTCTCACACACTCCAGACATGCCATACATTTTGCACCTTTTACAACTTTCAGTTTTTTCATGGTAAAATCCTCCGCTTTCGTGATAAAATTTGTATGCGCACAGCGCATTTCAGGTTGTTATCATCTGATAATTTTACCATTTTATCGGCGATTTCTCAAGAAGATTTTCCTATATCTTATAACTTCTCTCTACAGTTTTAAGAACTGTTCTACATTCACAATAAATACTGTGGCACCGCCCACGTCAATGGTAACCGGAGGTGCAGCATATCCCAGAACAGGTCCCTTGCTTCCGGCTGAATAAGACGGCGTAATCATGACTTCTTTTCTTCTGGAACACTCTTCCTTAATAATTTCCAGGACAGTATCCACTTTTTCATCTTCCGTACCAATCATCAGTGTGGCATTGCCTTTTCTCAGAAATCCACCGGTACTGGACAGCTTTGTTATGCTGATTTTCTCTTTATTCAACCGCTCTATCACAAATCCTTCGTCTTCTTTTCGTACAATGGCAAATATCATTTTCATAAGCCCATACCTCCTTCATCCTTTCGGATTCTGCCTGTTTGTGCACAGGTATTTTTCTATGAGGCTTATTATACCACATTTTACATCTTTAGGCAAAACAAAAAAGCCCCTGTATCCCAGGAACTTTTATACAAAAAAGCGCGAGACGGGACTCGAACCCGCGGCCTCGACCTTGGCAAGGTCGCGCTCCACCAACTGAGCCACTCGCGCATATTGTGTTTTGAGGTGTTATCTCAAGCACAAGACATAATATACTATAAAACTTTTTGTTTGTCAACTATAATTTTAAAATTTTTTTAACTCATTTTCTGAACCTTACAAAAACAAGAGCCAAACGGGATATTGCTTAACCGCAGCATCCCGCTTCAGGTACGCAAAATAGCGCTGAGCACATATTGATTGTTCGGAAAATTCTTATGAGTAATATCTTCCAGCCGAATCAGGTCCACATCCAACCACAATTCTTCTGCCACTACCATAAGATGCGAAAACATAATGCCAAAATTCATTTCTTCATATTTCCCCATGTGACTCACAGTATGCTTTTTGGCAAACACATGAATCCGGTTATCATACACAACAAAACGCCAGGGCTGGCTGTTCATGCTGGACGGAGCCAGGCGGGCTGCCTCTAAAAGCTGCTTCATCCACTGCCTCGGCACTTCTTTATAAACACATAACTCTTTTAAATCCATCCGCTTTGCGTCTACGGCTTTTCTTGTATAGCTTCCTTTGCTCTTCCCAAAAGCCATGGTAATCATGAATTTTAAGCTGCCTTTGTGCGGGTTTCCCATCTTCGGCTTTACACTGCCCAAAAAACAGGTTCCAAGCCCTTTGGTACATAAAAAGAGCGCAAGCTGTTCCATAATATAACCTGCATTCATCTGAGCCAAATCCTTTTCTTCTGAATAAAAAGAAATATAATAAGGTGCTTTCACGCCCAGAAAGTGAATCCTCTTATTTTGCCCCTTCGTATTGTCTATAATAGAAATATCTGTGCGGATACCGGGATTCAATCCTTCAATCTGCTCATAAAACTCCCTGAGTTCCTGCAGAATTTCGCTGTTCACAGGCTCCATTTCATAGCTGCGTACAGATTTTCTTAAAAAAATTGCTTCATATAAATTCATATTCTCACCCTCAGCTTATTTGTAACAATATTGTAACATATATAATTTGAATTGCAATGCTTATTTTCTAAAATTTCTATTGACATTTGCTCTTCTCGTATGTATTATTGTATTAAGCAATTAGTACAACAATACATTGGTTAGGAGGTGTATTCTTTATGTCATGGAACCTGAATTCTGAACGTCCCATCTATGCTCAGCTTATGGAACGCATAACCCTGGACATTATTTCCGGTATCTATCCCCCCGGCTCAAAGCTTCCTTCTGTAAGAGATCTGGCTCAGGATGCCGGCGTTAATCCAAATACCATGCAGAAGGCTCTGTCCGAGCTTGAACGAACCGGACTGCTTTTCAGTCAGAGAACCAGCGGACGTTTTGTCACGGAGGAATTAACTATGATAGAAAAAATCAAGACAGAACTGGCCTCTGAGCAGGTCAGAGAATTTCTGGAAAAAATGAGAAACATTGGTTTTGACAAAGAAACCACCCTGCAGCTGATTCAGCAGGCAGATGAAGAAGAAAAAGAAACAAAAAAGGAGGATTACACATGAAACCCATTTTGGAATGTCAAAATTTAACGAAGCGCTATGGCACAAAAACCGCTTTAGACAGCCTGAATCTTTCCCTGGAGCGCGGAAAAATCATTGGTCTTCTGGGTCCTAACGGCAGCGGCAAAACTACACTCATCAAACTGCTCAATGGACTTCTGACTCCCAGCGAAGGACGCATTTTTGTAGATGGACGAACTCCCGGAGTGGAAACCAAAAAGATCGTCTCTTACCTTCCCGAACGTACCTATCTGAATTCCTGGATGAAGGTCTGTGATATCATTGATTATTTTCGGGATTTTTATGAGGATTTTGATAAAAGCCGGGCCTATGATATGCTGCAGAAGCTGAATATCAATCCTTCCGACCAGCTTCGCTCCATGTCCAAGGGAACCAAAGAAAAGGTACAGCTGATTCTGGTTATGAGCCGCCGGGCCAGTCTTTACTGTCTGGACGAGCCCATTGCCGGTGTAGACCCTGCCACAAGAGATTACATTCTCTCTACCATTCTTAATAATTATGATGAAAATGCCACGATTCTCATTTCCACTCACTTGATTTCCGATGTAGAAAACATACTGGATGACGTGGTCTTTATCCAAAACGGACGAATCCGGCTTACAGACAGTGTGGAAAATATTCGCTTCCAACAGGGAAAATCCGTGGATACTTTATTCCGGGAGGTGTTCAAATGTTAAAAAAATTGTTTAAATATGACTGGAAATCCGTTTCCCTGCTTTTGTTTATTCTTCACGGGATACTTCTTTTCTATACATTAATCGGACGAATCGGTATTTCCATTGCCATGTCCCAAAGTGCCAGCCATGTTATAACCGAAGATTCTGCTCAGGTTTTTGGCATTGTAGGTATGCTTTACGTTCTTGGCTTTGTTCTGTTTATCTTTGCCATCATGATTGCTACCTTCGTGTATCTGGCTGCCCGTATGCAGAAGAGCCTGTTTTCAGATGAAGGATACCTGACACACACACTGCCCGTATCTCCGGGAAAACTGCTTTTTTCTAAAATCCTGGTTTTCTGTACCTGGTCCGTGCTGGATATTCTGTGCGTCACTCTTTCCATTCTGATACTGGTTACCTACAAAGATACCTTGTCCTGGATGGTGAATGACCTGAAATCTCTGCTGGATGTACTCAGCGGCTTTACCGGAATCGAAGAACAGACTTTGATGATTCTTACCATACTGGATGCTTTGGTTCAGTTTTTTGCCTATTACACCACTTTGCTGTTTTTTGCACTCTGCCTGGGCAGCCTGTTTAAAACGCACAAAGTTCTGGGAGCCATTGTTTCCTTCTTTGGTATTAATATTGGTCTCTCTGTCATCCGGACTCTGCTCTGTTTTCTGATTCCTGGACTGAATCCTTTCACTACCATGGTTTCTTCCGGAACAGACGGTTCTGTGATAACGCAAACCTCCCTTGGAGGCAATGAACTGGCTCTAATGGGATTTTCCCTTGCCTGGGATCTGGTATTTGCAGTTTTATTTTTCCTTGGCAGCCGATACATTCTTTCCAAAAAACTGAATCTGGAGTAAACATTCCTTATTTCCGGAATGCTGCAGACAAAAAACAGGCAGATGTGCGGGACTCTCCCGTTTCTGCCTGCTTTTTATAAATTTCTTTAACTTTCTATTTTCCCTCAGCCTTTGCTTCCTTTTCCACTTCCTGAATCTGCTTATCCACATCTTTTTTGAACTCCTGCCACTTATCCGGATGTTCCACATAATACTTGGGACAGTTTTTCCCGGTCACATCATAATGGCGAATCACATCTTCAGAAGTAAGGTTAAAGCGGTAGCAGAGCCATCCGGTAAGCCGTACCAGGGAAATGTAGGTGGCATCAGTAAAAGCGCCGGACTCATCTACATGACAGCATTCAATGGACAAGGTATCTTCATTTCTGGAATTGGAAGCATATGCAATCTCAGAGCTGGGGATACACTGCACAATTTCCCCCTCAATTCCCACCACAAAATGGCTGCTTGCCTTTGTCTCATGACTGTCTTTTAACCCCTGAAAGTAATCCCGGTTGTTTTTCGCCGTTGTCCCTGGATTTGCAGTGTAATGCACCACAATTCCTTTGACTTTTTCCAGAGGAGTTCCCGGTCTGGAATATTCATTGACGTCCAGCAAATCCACCTCAAAAGGCGGCGCTCCCACAAAAGATTCATTTCTTGCCTTTAAAAGCCTTCTCTCTTCTATTTTTTCTTTTATCTGACTGACCAATAAAAACAGCAGAAGAACGGTGCAAATAGCTGCAATAAACAGCAATATATGGCGGCGTCTTTCCCGCTTTCGTCTTTGACGGCGCAATGCTCTTCTGCTCTCAAAATCAGCCGGCTCTTCCTGTTTCTTTCTGCCAAACATTTTCTCTTTTGTCCTTTCTGTGTTCTGCTTTTCCGTTTTTCCTGCCTGTTGTTATAAATCCTATGATACGCAAATACAAATTTTATGTCAATAGAACACAGATATTTTGTTTATGCTGCCAAAAAATACCGCATGAACCTGCTTCCTGCTGCAAATTCATGCGGTATTTCTTATTCGTCTATACTATAGTTAGGAGCTTCTTTTGTAATATGGATATCATGAGGATGTGACTCTTTTAAGGAAGCTGCAGAAATCTTGACAAACTGTCCGCTTTCTTTCAGAGTTTCAATGTCCTTTGCACCGCAATATCCCATACCGGAACGAAGACCTCCGATAAGCTGGAATACCGTATCTTCCACATGGCCTTTGTATGCCACACGGCCTTCTACGCCTTCCGGCACCAGTTTCTTTGCGTCCTGCTGGAAGTAACGGTCTTTGCTTCCGTTTTCCATAGCGGAAATAGAACCCATGCCTCTGTAAACTTTGTATTTTCTTCCCTGATACAGTTCAAAATCTCCAGGGCTTTCATCACAGCCTGCAAAGATACTTCCCATCATACATACATTAGCGCCTGCTGCAATGGCTTTTGTCATATCTCCGGAATATTTGATTCCACCGTCTGCAATAATTGGAATTCCATATTCTTTTGCTACTGCGTAGCAGTCCATAACCGCGGTAATCTGCGGCACACCAATACCTGCAACTACACGGGTAGTACAGATAGAACCAGGACCGATTCCTACCTTAACAGCATCTACACCAGCCTCAATCAAGGCTTTTGTTGCTGCACCTGTAGCCACATTACCTGCGATTAACTGTAAATCCGGATATTTTTCTTTGATTTCGCGTACAGCCTTTAAAATATTTGCAGAATGTCCATGTGCAGAATCTACTACAATTACATCCACTCTGGCATTTACCAGCGCATCGACTCTGGCCATAACATTTGCAGTAATACCAACCGCAGCGCCGCACAGCAGTCTTCCCTGCTCATCTTTTGCGGAAAGCGGATATTTAATCTGTTTTTCAATGTCTTTAATAGTAATAAGTCCTTTTAAATTGAAGTTGTCGTCTACAATAGGAAGTTTTTCTTTTCTGGATTTTGCAAGGATTTTCTTGGCTTCTTCCAGGGTTACACCTTCTTTTGCAGTTACCAGATTTTCAGAAGTCATACATTCTTTGATTTTTCTGGAGAAATCTTCTTCAAACTTTAAATCACGGTTTGTAATAATACCAACCAGTTTTTTTCCTTCTGTAATAGGAACACCTGAAATGCGGAATTTTGCCATAAGGTCATTGGCGTCTGCCAGTGTATGTTCCGGTGATAAATAGAATGGGTCTGTGATAACACCGTTTTCAGAACGTTTTACCTTATCTACCTCTTCTGCCTGTTCCTCAATTGTCATATTTTTGTGGATAATACCAATACCGCCCTGTCTTGCCATGGCAATTGCCATCCGGTGTTCTGTAACAGTATCCATACCTGCACTCATCATCGGAATATTCAATTTTACTTTTTTTGTCAGCCATGTTGCCAATTCAACCTGATTCGGTATTACCTCTGAATATGCAGGAACTAACAGCACGTCGTCAAAAGTAATGCCTTCACCAATAATCTTACCCATTTCTGTTCTCCCTTCGTTTCATTTATAGTATAGTAATATAACAAATTACGACAAGCCTGTCAATCTAAAAAAACTTTGCGCGGACAGCTTTTCTGAATGTTTTCAAGAAGCTGGGCATCCGGCTCAAGCAGGACTTTATACAGTTCTTTTTCATCTGGAATAAACATTGCAAATACTTTGTGATTGGGATTTCCCGAAGAAAAATCCAGCACCTTTGCTCTGGTATTATGATTCTGGTATTCCAGTCTGTGGGAATTCACCGGTGCCATAATATCCATTTTGCCCAAATCAAAGCTTTGGGCACGTTTTCTTTTAGCCTTGGACATAATCTTATCAATATCCAATTCTCCATTTACAAATACATACTCATATTCCAAATCCAGCTTTGGAAGAATGAAGTATGCCGCGATTCCAAGCGCCAGTGTTAAAATCCATGCAATGGGAATAAGCAGCCCCGCTGCAGCCGTAATGGCAATGGCTGCAATCATCAGGATCTTAATGGCCTTGTCTTTTCCAGTCTGCTCTTTTTTAATAAGCAGCTCTGAATACAAGTCTGTCATCTCAAGTTCCTCCTATATTTCCTATGTATTCTGATAAGTAGTGTAGCACAAATAAACCGGGGTTGCAAGAAAGGAAAAGCCGGTGTTCCAACTTTTGAACACCGGCTTTTCCTTTTTTATTTACATCATTCCCATTCCTGGAGCGCCTGCCGGCATAGCCGGAGTTTCTTCCTTAATTGTGGAAACAACAGATTCTGTTGTCAGTAATGTACCTGCAACGCTTGTTGCGTTCTGCAGTGCACTTCTTGTAACTTTTGCAGGGTCCAAAATACCTTTTTTCACCATGTCTACATATTCTTCATGTAAAGCATCAAATCCTGTACCAACTTCGGATTCTCTGACTTTATTGATAATCACAGCGCCTTCCAGACCTGCATTTGCTGCAATGTGGAACAGCGGAGCTTCCAGAGCTTTCAGAACAACTTTAGCGCCTGTCTTTTCATCACCTTCCAGAGTATCTACAACTTTAGCCACTTCTTTGGAAGCATGGATATAAGCAGAACCGCCGCCTGCAATAATACCTTCTTCTACTGCTGCTCTTGTTGCGTTTAAAGCATCCTCCATACGAAGTTTTGCTTCTTTCATCTCTGTCTCTGTTGCAGCGCCTACGCGGATAACAGCAACACCGCCAGCCAGTTTTGCAAGTCTCTCCTGCAGTTTTTCTTTATCAAATTCAGATGTTGTCTCAGCAATCTGGTGTTTAATCTGAGCAACTCTTGCAGCGATTTCTTCTTTATCGCCAAGACCGTCTACGATAACCGTAGTGTCTTTCTGTACTTTCACAGATTTTGCACGGCCTAACTGTTCCATGGTTACGTCTTTTAATTCCAGTCCCAGTTCATCAGAAATCACAGTACCGTTTGTCAAAACTGCAATATCTTTGAGCATTTCTTTTCTTCTGTCCCCGTATCCCGGAGCTTTCACTGCACATACAGAGAAGGTTCCTCTTAATTTGTTTACGATTAAAGTAGTTAACGCTTCACCTTCAATGTCTTCTGCAATAATCAGAAGCTTTGCGCCAGTCTTTACAATCTGTTCCAGAACCGGAAGCAAATCCTGAATGTTTGAGATTTTCTTATCTGTAATCAAAATGTATGGATCATCCAAAACGGTTTCCATTTTGTCCATGTCTGTAGCCATGTATGCAGAAATATAACCGCGGTCAAACTGCATACCTTCTACTAAATCCAGTTCTGTTTTCATTGTTTTGGATTCTTCGATTGTGATAACACCGTCTTTGCTGACTTTTTCCATAGCTTCTGCTACCATTTCGCCAACTTCGTCATCACCTGCAGAAATGGCTGCAACTCTTGCAATCTGGTCTCTGCCTTCAATGTTAGAGCTCATATTCTGGATAGCTTCCACTGCTGCTTCTGTAGCTTTTTTCATACCTTTTCTCAAGATAATCGGGTTTGCGCCTGCAGCCAGGTTTTTCATTCCTTCGTGAACCATAGCCTGAGCCAGAACAGTAGCAGTTGTAGTACCGTCACCAGCTACATCATTGGTCTTTGCAGCAACTTCTTTGATAAGCTGTGCGCCCATGTTTTCAAAGCCGTCTTCCAGTTCGATTTCTTTTGCAATCGTAACACCGTCGTTTGTGATTAATGGTGCGCCGAAAGATTTATCCAGAACTACGTTTCTTCCTTTTGGTCCTAAAGTTACTCTTACAGTATCTGCTAATTTATTTACGCCAGCTTCCAGGGCTGCTCTTGCCTCTGCTCCATATTTAATTTCCTTTGCCATGATGACATTCCTCCTAAATTAATCTTTAAATTTACTGTTGTCTTTTCTTATCTGTTTGCAAAGTTTATTTTACTACAGCCAGAATATCGTTCTGCTTTACAATGATATATTCTTCTCCGTCCAGTTTTACCTCTGTTCCGGCATATTTGGAATAGATAACCTGGTCGCCTGCTGCAACTTCCATTTTCACTTCTTTTCCGTCTACAACTCCGCCAGGACCAACTGCAACAACTTCTGCCTGCTGTGGTTTTTCCTGAGCCTGACCCGGCAGTACAATACCTGATTTGGTTGTCTCTTCTGCAACTAACTGTTTTAATACAACTCTGTCTCCTAATGGTACTAACTTCATATCTATTTCCTCCTTAATCATTCCTGTCTTTTGTTATTAGCACTCATTTCTATCGAGTGCTAACCGATAGTCATATATTAGTTAATTTAAGACATTTTCGCAAGCGGATACATGAACCTATTTCTCCCACTTTACTCTTTATATCTCTTATTTTCATTTATTTTCTCACTATATTTCACTTTTTCTTTTTTGTGCAGATTTTATATTTAGTTTATAAACAAAAAGCTGCCGCCTAAAACAGCCTTCTGCAAATCCCACAGAATTTTTCTCGGCTCTTTTAAGCGTCAGCCCTGTTTACGGTTCTGTTACTGCTTTTTTTACCAGCTTCCGTTTCTTGATTTCTTCCAGTTCGTCGAAAATCACTTCATTTAATACCTTGATATAAGTCCCCTTCATACCGGAGGAACGTGATTCAATGACTCCGGCGCTTTCAAATTTCCGCAGTGCATTCACAATAACGGAACGGGTAATCCCCACTCTGTCTGCAATTTTGCTGGCTACCAGGATTCCCTCATCGCCATCCAGTTCGTCAAAAATATGAATAATCGCTTCCAGTTCTGAAAAAGACAAGGTATTAAAAGCTGATTTTACCACCTGAATTTTCCGGTTCTCCTCTGCATTTTCCTCATGCACAGAACGCATCATCTCCAGCCCCACAACCGTTGTTCCATATTCACTGACAATAATGTCTTCAATATCATATGGTTTCTGGCTGCGGTACATGAACAGTGTTCCCAGACGCTCTCCCGCAATATCAATGGGACTGATAATGGCCATATACTGTCCAATCTGCTGGCCTTCAAATCCCAGTGTCTGCAGATTTACATTTTCTTTTGTAGACAGCACTCCCAGCAGTCTTTCATTTAAAAGTTTATCAATATAGCCCCCTACCTCACTGTCTATCAATTCCGTAATACGCTCTATGCCGGGGCAGGTTCCCACACCCAGGACTTTTCCCTTCCTGCTCATGACCAGAATGTTGGAATCTAATGTCTCTACCATAACCTCACAGATATCATTGAAAAGTACCTTTGATGCGTGGTTGTTGTGAAGAAGTTTATTGATTTTTCTAGTCTTGTCTAATAATTGTACGCTCATGGCGAACCTCCTCTCCTTTTTACCTCATAGTGTCTGTTCCGGTGGCAAAATCATAAATTACCGTTACGAATCCTCTTCTTCTAACCATTTTAACATACAATATTCTTTAAAGCAATGTGTAGTTTTGCTATTTTCAGTCTTTTCTATAGTTTTTCTAATAATTCCTATTACTGAAACAATGAAGCTTAACCAATGGCAGAAAAACAGCCTGACGTGGATTCAGACGCCAGGCTGTCTCATTCTTTTTATTTATTTGGCGCTTCTGCGGTTTCTTTTGGTTTCATCATTACATAACCGCAGTGCTCGTCCGCACATACCAGTTTACTGCCTTTTTCCAGCATATAGCCTCCACAGGACGGACACTTCTCTTTTGACGGCTTCTGCCAGGACATGAACTCACATTCCGGATTGTTTTCACATCCGTAATACAGACGTCCTTTTTTGCTTCGCTTCACCACGACCTCTTTGCCGCAGAGCGGACAGGCTACCCCTATTTTCTCCAGATACGGTTTGGTATTCTTACAGTCCGGGAAACCGGGACATGCCAGGAATTTTCCATGGGGGCCGTATTTAATAACCATATTCCGTCCGCACTGTTCACAAACAACATCTGTAACCTCGTCCTCAATCTTCACCTGCTCCAGTTCTTTCTGCGCTGTCTTTACGGCTTCATCTAAGTCCGGATAGAAGTTTCGGATTACGGTTTTCCACTCTACCTTGCCTTCTCCCACACAGTCCAGAAGTTCCTCCATAGTGGCTGTAAAGTTTACGTCTACAATACTTGGGAAAGCCTCTTTCATAATCTTATTGACTACTTCTCCCAATTCTGTCATGTACAGATTCTTATTTTCCTTTGCTACATACCGTCTGGCTATGATAGTGGTAATGGTTGGCGCATAGGTACTCGGCCTTCCGATACCCAGTTCTTCCAGCGTTTTTACAAGGGCGGCCTCTGTGTAATGAGCCGGCGGCTGGGTAAAATGTTGCTGTTCCTTAAATCCCTTTAGACCGATTTTTGTATTTTCATCTATACTTTTCACTAACAGCTGGGTTTCTGCTTTGCCATCCTCGTCCTGGGTATAGACAGCCATAAAACCGTCAAATTTCAGCTTTGACGCAGCCACTGTAAAATAATATTCCCCTCCCTGGATTTTCACAGAAGTTGTCTCATAAGCAGCCTGTTGCATTCTGCTGGCTGCAAACCGTTTCCAGATAAGCTGATACAGTCTGTACTGGTCTCTGGACAGCGATTCTTTTACAGACAGCGGAAGTCTTCGGATATCTGTTGGACGAATGGCTTCATGAGCGTCCTGAATTTTCTTTTTGCTGTCATTTTTCTTTTCTGCAGTAGCCGCATAAGCTTCTCCGTACTCAGAGATAATGTACTCTCTTGCTGTTGCGTCTGCTTCCTCGGAAATACGGGTGGAATCTGTACGCAGGTAGGTGATAATACCAATGGTGCCGCTGCCCTTAATGTCCACGCCTTCGTATAGCTGCTGTGCCAGGCGCATGGTTTTCTGTGTGGAGAAGTTCAGAACCTTGGACGCCTCCTGCTGCAGGGTACTGGTGGTAAACGGAAGGGGAGCTTTTTTGCTTCTCTCGCCCTTTTTGACCTCTGCTACCTTGTAATCCACGCCATCCAGTTCTTTTAAAATCTTGTCCAGTTCTTCTCTGGAATGAATGCCCAGCTTCTTATTTTTGTTTCCATAGAATTTTGCAACGAGCGGCTTTTTCTCTCCATCCACAGAAAATTCTGCATCAAGAGACCAGTATTCTTCCGGAATGAAATTGTTGATTTCTTCTTCCCTGTCTCCGATAATCCGCAGCGCCACAGACTGTACGCGGCCTGCGCTGAGACCTCTCTTTACTTTTGCCCACAATACCGGACTGATTTCATATCCCACCATGCGGTCCAGGATACGTCTGGTCTGCTGAGCGTCTACCAAATCCATTTTAATGTCTCTGGCCTGTTTAATGGATGCTTTTACCGCTGTTTTGGTAATCTCATTAAAGGTAATTCTGCGCATTTTTTTCTCATCCAGCTTCAGTGCGTTGGACAAGTGCCAGGAAATTGCTTCTCCTTCCCGGTCGGGGTCCGTTGCCAGATAAACTTTATCCGCTTTTTTTGCCGCTTTTCTCAGCGCTGCCAGAATATCTCCTTTTCCCCGGATTGTAATGTATTTTGGTTCAAAGTCATGCTCTACGTCAATTCCAAGCTGGCTTTTCGGCAAATCCCGCACATGACCGTTCGATGCCATTACCTCATAATTAGAGCCCAGAAATTTTTTAATTGTCTTTACTTTTGCCGGTGATTCTACAATCACTAGATATTTCGCCATGTCATCCTCCTGCTCTGGCATAATAATTTTTTACCGGCTCCTCAATAAGCCCATCTAATTCCAATTTCAGTAAACTCTCTGTAATTTCACTTGTTTTCAGAGGAATTTCCTGAAAGATTTCTTCTATATTTTTAGGTTGTAAATCGAGACAACTATACACCATTTCTTCTCTGCTTGCAAGCCCAATCTTTTTTTTCTCCCTGAAATCCCCATTCTTCTCTCCCTGTTTCTGGCCATAAATCTGCAATTCACTTAAAACTGCTTCCACAGAATCCGCCACTCCGGCCCCGTCTGCCAGAAGCCGGTTGCAGCCCTCGCTGAGTGCATCCCCCACCCGGCCCGGCAGGGCAAAAACGGCTTTTCCCTGTTCCAGTCCGCAGTTCGCTGTAATCAGAGAACCGCTTTTCTTTCTGGCCTCCACCACCAGTATCAAATCCGCCAGAGCGCTGATTATCCTGTTTCTCCTTGGAAAATTTCCGGCATAGGGTGGTGTTCCTTGGGGAAACTCGGACAAAATGCCTCCGCCGCCACTCACTATCCGCTGATACAAGTCTTGATTCTGCCTGGGATAACAGATATCCACCCCACAGCCCAAAACGGCAAAGGTTGCGCCGCCTGCGTCCAAAGCGCCTCTGTGGGCACAGCCGTCAATCCCTCTGGCCAGGCCGCTGATTATCTGTACTCCGTATCCGGCCAGGGCTTTGGCAAACTCATAGGCCTGATAAGCCCCGTAGCGGCTGCAGGTTCTGGCTCCTACAATGGCCACACTTTTTTTCCCGACATCCGGCAACTGTCCTTTCACGTACAAAACGCCCGGCATCTTATCATAATCCCGGAGTTTTGCCGGAAATTCCTTTTCCAATGCAGTATAACAACAAATCTTTTCTTTTCGTTCCATATAAAAATCCCTTTCTCCTATTTCCGGTATTTGTCATCTAAGGTCCGGTAAAACACAGCCTCACTGATATGAGGCTCCCTGATAAGCTCCTCTTTGTCCAAATCCGCTATGGTTCTGGCTGTCTTTAAAATCTTATGATACCCTCTTACGCTTAAATTCATTTTTTCATAGGCTTTTTTCAGCAGCCTTTCTCCCTCCCTGTCCATCTGGCAGTACTTCTCAGTTTCCCTTCCGCCAAGAGAACCATTGAAACAGATTTTCTCCTCCCCGTAACGTGCTTTCTGAATCTCATGAACCCGCTGCACCTCTCTGCGGATTTCCAGCGAAGTTTTTCCTCTTTCTCTCCTCCAGAGCTGCTGGGAGGGAACGTCCTTTACCTCCGTACACAAATCAAACCTATCCAAAAGGGGGCTGCTGATTCGCCCCAGGTATCTGGCAACTTCTCCCTCCGTACAGGAACACCGGTTTCGGTCCGGGTAGTAACCACACGGGCAAGGGTTCATGGCAGCAACCAATAAAAAATGAGACGGAAATTCATACGTTCCATTCAAACGGGAAATACAAATTTTATGCGCTTCCAAAGGCTGTCGCAGAACCTCCAGAGCCATCCGGGAAAATTCCGGCAGTTCATCTAAAAAAAGGACGCCCTTATGTGCCAGAGTAATTTCTCCCGGCCGCGGAATTCTCCCTCCTCCTGCCAGCGCTGTGGGGGAAATGGTGTGATGCGGCGCGCGGAAAGGACGTTTTTTCAAAACAGGTTTTGTACTGGATAAAAGTCCGGCCGCACTGTATATTCCGGAAACTTCCATGCCTTCTTCCCTGGAAAGCCCCGGAAAAATTCCGGGAATCCGGCTGGCTATCATAGTTTTCCCTGCACCTCTGCTGCCTATCAGCAGCAGATTATGAAACCCGGCTGCCGCAATCACTGCCGCCCGCTTGGCTGCCTCCTGACCGAAAATATCAGAAAGATCCTCTTCCGGTTTTTCTTCCTGATACTCCCATTTCTTAGGCGGATTTTTCACAGCGCCCCAATCCGGGCGTCCGGCACACTCCAACAGTTCCCGGAGACTCCCTACTCCCAGAATGGGAATGTTGTCAAGAAACTCTGTCTCCTTTAAATTTTCCCGGGGAATAATGCAAAGACGGCACCCTGCCTTTGCTGCAGTATCCACAATGGGCAAAATCCCCTGTACCCCTTTTACCTCTCCATTCAGACTCAATTCCCCCACCATGCAGACGTCCCTTACCTGTTCCGCTTCCAGGCTGCCAAAAGCGCATAAAAGAGCCGCTGCAATGGGCAAATCAAATCCTGTCCCCTCCTTTCGGATATCCGCCGGAGACAGATTTACGGTAATCCGCCTGGCCGGAAAAGAAAACCCCGTATTTTTCAGTGCTGTCCTGACACGTTCCTGTGCCTCCTTCACCCTGGAAGACAAATACCCTACCATGGAAAACAGCGGCAGTCCATTGCTGACATCTGCTTCTACCTTCACTGGAATACAGGATACCCCTGAAATAACTGCTGAAATTATACTGCTGAACATAAGCAATACCTCCCAAACTGCAACGGCTGTCTGCAGACAGAAACACTTTGCACTATGAAACAATTCCCTATCTTCACAGCCGTTTCTTTTTTCTTTTTTATTTTTGGAAATTATCGGCGGAACCGCCTTGAAATTTAGATTTTGATGAAGTTCATTTTAACACATTTTCCGGTATTTTACAATGGAAAAGCACTAATTTCTTTCTCTTTACATAAACTATAATTAAATTCCTCTGAGGTATGCCTGTGTGAAAACTTTTCTAAAGCCCCTGACACCGGAAGAAGAACGCCATTATCTTCAGGAATACAAACAGGGCAGCCTGGAAGCCAAAAACATCCTAATTGAACGAAATCTGCGTCTGGTTGCGCATATTGTAAAGAAATATCAGGGAGCTTCAGAAGAACTGGACGACTTGATTTCTATCGGTACCATTGGTCTGATTAAAGCTGTCCAGACCTTTGACAGTGCCAAAGCAAGCAAACTTTCCACCTATGCAGCCAGATGTATTGACAACGAATTGTTAATGCTTCTGCGCTCCAGAAAAAAGTCTAACCGGGAAGTCTCCCTCTATGAACCCATTGGTACAGATAAAGAGGGCAATGAAATCAGTCTGTTAGACGTGATTGAAACGGAACCCGTAGATGTGGTAAAAAATTATGCGCTGAAACAGGACACCACCCTTCTCTATCGTCTGCTTCCTGAAATTCTAAGCCAGCGGGAGCAGGAAATTCTGAAACTGCGGTATGGTCTGTACGGGGAGAAAGAACTGACTCAGCGGGAAATAGCAAAGCGGCTGAATATCAGCCGCTCCTATGTGTCCCGTATTGAAAAAAACGCACTTCTGAAATTACGCAGTTTCTTCCCGTCTTCTTAAAATATCATAGACAGATACTTCAGCCTCTAAATCCACATACAAAACCTGCTGTGGATGAGGTGCACTTTCCATTGGCTGTCCGTCCTCGTCAAAAATTCCTTTGACAAGGGCTTTCACATTTCTTCCGTCAGGTTTCATCACTTCTATCGTTTCGCCCAGCAGGAACTTATTCCTCTGGGTGATACGGTAACGGCCGTCCTCTCTGCGCCCTTCAATATAACCAAGATACGTATAGCCTTTTTCGTACGTATTGTTGTCGTAAATCTGCGTGGTTTCATCTGGCTTTCCATAGAAAAATCCAGTGGTAAACTGCCGGTAAGTACAGCTTTTAATCTGTTCCTGATACCAGGGCATATGTTCCCGGTAAAGTGCCGGGTCTTTCAGATAATCATCAATGGCCTTTCTGTAGGTTCTGGCTACTGTTGCCACATAGAGGGCCGTTTTCATTCTTCCCTCGATTTTCAGGCTGTCAATCCCTGCTTCCAGCACATCATCCATATGCTCAATCATACACAAATCTTTGGAATTAAAAATATAGGTTCCCCGCTCATTTTCATAAACGGGCATATATTCTCCCGGCCGTGTCTCTTCTACAAGAGAGTACTTCCAACGGCAGGGATGTGTACAGGCTCCCCGGTTTGCGTCCCGTCCGGTAAAGAAATTGGAAAGCAGACATCTGCCGGAATAGGAAATGCACATAGCCCCGTGAATGAAGCTTTCGATTTCCATTTCTTCCGGTATGTGCGCGCGGATTTCCCGAATCTCCGCCAGAGACAGTTCTCTGGCAGTAACCACCCTAGTGGCTCCCAGATTCCACCAGAACTGATACGTTCCGTAGTTGGTATTATTGGCCTGGGTACTTACATGACGCTCAATTTCCGGGCAGACTTCTTTTGCAATCATAAACACTCCGGGGTCTGAAATAATCAAAGCATCCGGCCTGATTGTCTTTAACTCTTCAAAATATTCCCGCACACCCTTTAAATCATCGTTGTGAGCCAGAATATTGGCTGTTACATATACTTTTACTCCATGCTCATGAGCAAACGCAATTCCTTCTTTCATGTCCTCCATGGAAAAATTCTTTGCCTTTGCCCGCAGTCCGAAAGCTTCTCCGCCGATATATACCGCATCTGCGCCAAACATAACTGCAATTTTCAGCACTTCCAGGCTGCTGGCCGGAATTAATAATTCTGGTTTACGAACCATTTTATTCCTCCTGCTGTTTCTTAATGCTCAGAGTTACCCCATCTCCCAGGGGAAGAATCGATGTTTCCAGCAACTCATGATGTTTCAAAACATAGAGATATTCTCTCATTCTCTTGTAAATTGTCCGGTTGCGCCGCTCTACCGCAAAATGGGATTCTACAATATCTCCATCCTGCAGTACATTGTCGGAAAGAAGAATTCCTCCATCTTCTAACAGGCGCAGCACCTCCGGCAAAAAGTTGATATACTGTCCCTTGGCTGCATCCATAAAGATAAAATCAAAACTTCCGGTAAGCGTCTTCAAAATCTCCTGAGCATCCCCCTCAAGAAGTGTAATCTGTTCCTCCTTACCGGCTTTTCGGAAATTCTCTTTTGCAATGGGAATCCGCTTTTCATAATTCTCTATGGTGACAATTTCGCAGTCCGCCGGATTATATGTGCTCATAAGAAGGGTGGAAAACCCCACTGCGGTCCCCACCTCTAAAATACGTTTCGGTGCTTTTATCTGCAGAAGCACCTTCAAAAAACTCTGCATTTCTCTTCGGATAATGGGCACACGATTTTTCAGTGCCTCCTGTTCCAGATGATTTAAGAAAGGAGTATTCCCCTTATCCAGGGAATTCATGTAGGTAACCATTCTCTCATCTACAATCACTGCTCTGCTCCTCCCTCATCAGAGGCATTTTCCGATTCGCTTTCGATATCAGAGCTGCCTTCCTTCGCCGCCCCGCTTGCGTCTGTCTGGTCCGGCTGTCCCTCTGTGTTTTCTCTGGCCAGAATGGCCATCATCTCATCCGGGGTCATACTGGTGTTGAGGATATATGTGCCTGCCTGCAGCTTGCCCTTATAACTGGAAAGTTTTTCCTGTACCACAAAAATCTTTGCGTCTTTAATCAATCCCTTTTTTTTCAGGATTTTTCCAATCTGGTATACCGAATCATCTTTTTTCAGAACCACGGTAATATCCCGCCCGTTCTCTTTGGTTGCCACTGCTTCCTGATTAAAAATCTCGTATCCGAAATCATAAGCAGACTTGCCTATATAAATAACCGCAATAGCCACACACAGATAGACACCCAAACGGAAAAAACCGCCTGCTATAATGGATGATTTTTTCTGTTTTCTGATTTGTTTTCCCATACTGTTCTCCTTACTCTATGACAAATCAGGCACGTCCAGATGAATGCCCTGATGAATAGCGGTTCCGATATCCTGCAGCTGTCTGCACAAGGCCAGTTCTGCATCCAGAAAACGGTTTACTTCCGGTATCCCGGACAATGCATCCATTTTTTCGTCCAGGTCATCCATCTCCTCGTACAGCTTTGTTTCTTCGCTTGCATTCTGCACCCGGTAATTCAGGCGGCGAATTTCATCTACCTGCTCCTTTAATCCCGGAATCTTGAAAACCGCATCCAGTGCAGCACAATACTCCTTGTATGTGCTGCCATTTCGGATTGCGGAAACCAGCATTTCTGTACAGGTTTCAACAAAACTCATGTCTAAGCCTCCATGATGATTGGCAGAATCATCGGATTTCTCTTTGTGCGCTTCCACAAGAAATCTCCCAGAGAATCCTTAATAATGTTCTTGATTTTTCCCCAATCTGTAATGTGTTTATCCAGGCAGATGTCAATGGCATCCTCCACTACAATCCTTGCCTCATCCATTAAGTCTTCCGACTCTCTTACATAGACGAAGCCTCTGGAAACAATATCCGGTCCTGCCAGCAGTCTGCTGCTGTGTTTTTCCAGTGTCAGTACCACAATCATAATGCCGTCTTCTGCCAGGTGCTGGCGGTCTCTTAAAACGATATTTCCCACATCGCCTACACCCAGTCCGTCTACTAAAATAGCGCCTGTGCGAACCTTTTCTTTCACCTTTGCCGGTTCTTCTTCATTGAGTTCCAGCACATCCCCGGAAGAAAGAATAAAAATATTTTCTTTCGGAATACCCAGGTCTCTGGCAAGCCCGGCCTGCGCCTTCAAATGGCGGTATTCACCATGAACCGGTATGGAATATTTGGGTTTCACCAGGGAATAAATCAGTTTGATTTCTTCCTGGCATGCATGTCCGGATACATGGGCATCCTGGAAAATCACGTCTGCACCTTTGCGGCTTAACTCGTTAATCACCTTTGACACAGCCTTCTCATTTCCCGGAATGGGATTAGAGCTGAAAATAATGGTGTCGTTGGGCTTAATGGTTACTTTTTTATGAATGTTTGCCGCCATACGGGACAGGGCTGCCATGGATTCCCCCTGACTTCCTGTGGTAATCAGCACCACCTTGTCGTCCGGATAATTTTTAATCTGGTCAATGTCCACCAGCGTCTTATCCGGTATCTGCAGATAGCCCAGTTCTGCTGCTGTACCGATGACATTTACCATGCTTCGGCCTTCCACAGCCACCTTTCTGCCGTATTTATAGGCAGAATTGATAATCTGCTGTACTCTGTCCACATTAGAAGCAAACGTCGCAATGATAATACGGGTATTTCTATGTTCTGCAAAAATATTGTCGAAGGTCTTTCCCACGGTTCTTTCCGACATGGTAAAGCCTTTTCTCTCTGCATTGGTACTGTCACACATCAGCGCCAGCACACCTTTTTTCCCTATCTCTGCAAAACGCTGTAAATCAATGGCATCACCAAACACAGGTGTATAGTCCACTTTAAAGTCTCCTGTGTGAATCACGATTCCCGCCGGTGAGTAAATAGCCAGGGCTGACGCGTCCTGAATACTGTGGTTGGTCTTTATAAATTCAATACGGAAGCAGCCCAGGTTAATAGACTGTCCGTGTTTAATTACTTTTCTCTTTGTGCTTCTTAAAAGATTGTGTTCTTTTAATTTATTGTCAATCAGTCCTATGGTGAGTTTAGTCGCATAAATCGGTACATTTACTTCCCTCAGCACATATGGCAGAGCCCCGATATGATCCTCGTGTCCATGGGTAATGACAAAACCTTTGACTTTGTCAATATTGTCCTTTAAATAAGTTACATCCGGGATTACCAAATCAATCCCCAGCATATCGTCCTCCGGGAAAGAAAGACCGCAATCCACTACGACAATACTGTCTTCGTATTCAAAGGCTGTGATGTTCATTCCAATCTGTTCCAGTCCGCCCAATGGAATGATTCTCAATTTTCCGTTATTATTTTTTTTCAATGTTATTCCTCCAATTATTGTCCGTTCCTATTCAAAATCAATGTCATCTAACATAGCAGCAAAGACCTTATAAACTGCTTCATATTCCGTATCGTCTTCTACGAATACATAGCAGCCTTCTTCGTCGCCATCCTCAGAAATGTCTTTTAAAATGTACGCCGCACTTCCGTTTTCTTCGTCGTTTTCTTCAGGGTCAATAACCAGCAGGTAATTCACGCCCCCTACTCTTGTCTGCTCCAGAATCCCAAATTCCAGTTCTGTTCCATCTTCTCCGTCAAAAATTACTGTTTCCATTTTTTTCGTCCTTTCTCTTTTTATTTTTTAGGCATACACAGAACCCGGAAACACGTTCGTTTCTGCCCGAACCTGCCGCTTATGGTTCAGGCTTGCAATCAAACGGTATCCGGGTTTGCTTTTGCATCTAAATAGCCCTGCAGAATAAATACAGCCGCTATCATATCTACATATTTACCTCTGTTTTCTCTTCGCACACCGGTTTCCATCAGCGTACGGTTGGCTTCCACTGTCGTAAGCCTTTCATCCCACATAACAACGGGCAGTCCCAATCTTCGTTCCAACGTTTCTTTTAGCTGCAGTGATTTTTCCGCCCGTTCTCCGATAGTATTGTTCATATTCTTTGGAAATCCCAGAACAATTTCTTCCACTTCGTATTCTTTCACCAGTTCTTCCACTCTGCGCAGAGATTTCCGCAGCTTGTTTTCCTCTTCTCTTCTGATGATTTCCACGCCCTGGGCTGTCAGTCCCAAGGGGTCACTGACTGCCACCCCTATGGTCTTTGAGCCATAATCCAGTCCCATAATCCTCATAGCTTAACCGCGCTTCCAGGATTCGTTTTTAATGTATTCCTTCAGAAGTTCTTCTACCAGCTCGTCCCGTTCTACTTTCATAATTGTACTTCTGGCACCCTTGTAGCTGGTAATGTAAGTCGGGTCTCCTGACATGATATAGCCCACAATCTGGTTCACCGGATTGTATCCCTTTTCCGCCATCGCATTGTAAACCAAATCCAGGACTTCCTTCACGCGCACTTCCGGAGCTGTTTTTACATTAAAATATTGTGTATTTTCTAAATTTGCCATACGATTCACGCCCTTATCTCTCATTCTACTACTGCAACTATGATACTATTTTAATATATCTTGTTTGGAAATTCAACTATTATATTGTGCAAATAAAAATCCCATCTTCGACAGAATCCACAACTTTCCCCGTACGAATACAGTTTTCCAGGTTTTTTTCTGTCTTTACAGCAGCTCTCAGATATTCTTTTGTATGCCCTGTCCAGTAAGTTTCTCCCTTGATTTCCACGGTTTCTTCAAAGAGAATTTCCACTTCCCGTCCCACAAAATGACTCATATATTTTTCCATATGTTCTTTTCCAAGCTGAATCAGCACATGGCTTCTCTCTGTCTTTACCTGCTCCAGCACCTGGTTTTCCATACCGTCTGCCCGTGTCCCCTGTCTCCTGGAATATTTAAAAATATGGGTTTCATAAAAGTCCGCCTGCTCAATCATAGCTTTGGATTCAGCAAATTCCTCTTCTGTCTCTCCCGGAAATCCTACAATGACATCCGTAGTCAGCGCAGGATTTTCAAAATGCTTCCGCAGGATTTCGCAGCCCTTTAAATATTCCTCTGCTGTGTAACGACGGTTCATGCGTTTCAAGGTCTCATTGCAGCCGCTTTGTAGAGACAGATGAAAATGAGGGCAAATTTTAGGCATACTGCCCAGTGCTGCTGCAAATTCTTCGGTTACAATTCTGGGTTCTAAGGAACCCAGACGGATTCTTTTCACTCCCGGCACTGCATGTACGTCCTGAATCAGAGACAGCAGCGTTTCCCCACAGTCCACGCCGTAAGAACTCAGATGAATACCGGTCAGTACAAACTCCTGATAGCCGTTTTTTGTCAGACGTTCCACCTCTGTCAGTACGTCTTCCTTTTTCCGGCTGCGTACCCTTCCTCTCACATAAGGAATGATACAGTAACTGCAGAACTGGTTGCAGCCGTCCTGCACTTTCAGATATGCTCTGGTGTGCTCTCCTGCTCTGGACAACTGCAAGTCCTCATACTCTACAGGAGTCTCCAGATTCACCACTTCCCGTTCCTGTCCCTGGTTCTTTTTATAATTTTCCAGTATAAAGAGCAAATCCTGCTTCCGGTTATTTCCCAGCACAATGTCAATGGCATCATCGATTTTATCCATATCTTTCTGTGCCTGCACATAACACCCCGCCGCAATGACAATGGCATCGGGATTCATCTTTCTGGCTTTGTGCAGCATCTGTCTTGACTTTCTGTCAGCAATATTGGTAACCGTACAGGTATTGATAATATAAACGTCTGCTCCCGGCTCAAAGGGAACAATTTCATATCCTGCTGTTTCCAGCATCTGCTGCATAGCCTCCAGTTCATAAGCGTTGACCTTGCAGCCCAGATTATGCAATGCGACTCTTTTTTTCATAATTCCACCTTTCCTGTTTTTTAGACCTAGCGTTTTGACGAATTGTTTTCATTTTCTTTGTATTTTATTTCTCCCTTTTTTATATTGACTTTTCCTGCCAATAACGGTAACATTATCCTTGTAAAATGCAATTAAAAAATCTGATGTAAGGGAGGATTTTATTCCAATGAAAACAGTTAAAATTTCACTCAATTCCATTGACAAGGTTAAATCCTTTGTAAATGAAATCACAAAATTTGATTATGATTTTGATTTAGTATCCGGCAGATATGTCATCGACGCTAAATCCATCATGGGTATTTTTTCTTTAGATTTATCTAAGGCTATCGATTTAAACATTCATGCAACAGACGCTGCTTTAGATGAAATCCTGGAAGTATTAAAACCATACTTAATCTAATTTAAGTGCGTATTCATATTTTTTAAAAGACTGCTGCTTTTGCAGCAGTCTTTTTTCTTATTCGCAGATAATGGTTTCTGCAGTTTCCACAGCCTCTTTCATCATCTCGTCGATTTTTTCCTGTAACTTTTCTTCAGAACGTTTAATTACCTGAAGATTCGGCTTTGTCACCGGATGTTTCGCCACAAAGATGGTACAGCAGTCTTCGTAAGGCAAAATAGAAGTCTCATAAGTATTGATTTTCAGCGCTACGTCTACGATTTCCTGCTTGTCAAATCCGATAACCGGACGGAATACCGGCATGGTACACACTTCATTTGTTGCTGCCAGGCTGTGAATCGTCTGACTGGCCACCTGCCCAATACTTTCCCCTGTAATCAGCCCCAGACAACCGTCTTTCTTTGCAAACTCTTCGGCAATTTTCATCATGTAGCGGCGCATGATAATGGTCAGTTCCTCATGAGGACATTTATCGTAAATATACAGCTGTATGTCTGTAAAATTCACCACATGCAGGCGGATAGGACCGCTGTATCTGGCTACCAGTTTTGCTAAATCCACAACTTTCTGTTTGGCCCTCTCACTGGTGTACGGCGGCGCATGGAAGTATACCGCGTCGATTTTCACACCTCTTTTAGCAATCATATAGCCTGCCACAGGACTGTCAATACCGCCGGAAAGCAGCAGCATAGCGCTTCCGTTAGTTCCCAGAGGCATACCGCCCGGTCCCGGAATGTTTTCAGAATAGAGATAGATTTTGCTTCGGATTTCCACATTGACAAACACGTCCGGTTTGTGTACATCCACTTTCATATTCGGGCAGGCGTCTAAAATTATGCCGCCAAGAGCGCTGCTGACTTCCATGGACTGCATGGGGTAGGTTTTCTTATTTCTTCTGGTATTTACCTTAAAGGTCAGTTCTTGATCTCCGTACAGTTTTTTCACATAAGCAGCGACTTCTTCGGACAATCTCTCAAAGCCTTCGTCTTCCAGTACAACAGCAGGACAAATGCTGAAAATACCAAATACCCTCTTTAAAGCTTCTATGGTTTCTTCATAGTCAAATGCACTTTCCGCATAGACGAAAATACGTCCCATTTCTTTTACAATACGGAATTTGCCTTCTACGTCTTTCAACTGATACTTTATCTGCTCTACCAGAGCGTCCTCAAAAATATAACGGTTTTTGCCCTTAATGGCAATCTCTGCATATTTAATCAAAAATGCTTTATACATAATCTTTTTCCTCTCTGTTATCTTCTGGCATATCTGCGCAGCATGGGAAGCACTTCTCTTAATACTTCCAGGGTATAAGCCAGTTCTTCTCTTGTGGTAAACTCACACAGACTGAAGCGAATGGCGGATTCCTTTCTCTCTGGCGACAGGCGCAAAGCCCCTAAAGAGGCACTTCCTGCCCGCTTGTGACTGGAGCAGGCGCTTCCCGCAGAAACATAAATCTGCCGGTCTTCCAGGGTATGGAGAAGCACTTCGCTCCGCACACCTAAAAAGCTGACATTTAAAATATGGGGCGCTCCCTTCTCCGGTTCCGGTCCGTTAATTTCTACTTGTTCCATTTTCTCCAGCTCTGCCGCAAGATATGTTTTCAGTTCTCTCATACGGGCGGTATCTGCTTCCAGATTCTCATAGATTTTCTTTGCCGCCACGCCAAGCCCTGCGATTCCCGGCACATTGTCGGTTCCGGAACGCATGCCTTTTTGCTGACCTCCGCCTAAAAGCAAAGGCTGGATTTTCGCCTTTTCATTTATATATAAAAAGCCGGCCCCCTTTGGCCCGTGAATCTTGTGTCCGCTGACAGCCAGCAAATCAATCCCCATTTTTTTCGGGTAAATTCTGTATTTTCCATATCCCTGCACTGCGTCTACATGATAAAGTGTTTTGGGATTTTTCTCATGAATGATTCTGCCGATTTCTTCCGCCGGTACTACGGCTCCCATTTCGTTGTTCACATACATGGTGGAAACCAGAATGGTGTCTTCCCGAATAGTCTCTGCCAGACGCTCAAGAAGCAGGTTTCCCTTCTCATCTACGGGAATCTCCGTAATCTCATAGCCCTGCTTTTCCAGCCAGGCCAAAGGCGCAGAAACCGCCGCATGTTCAAAGGGAGTGGTAATGATATGTTTTCCCTGCCTGCTGTTTGCCAAAGCGGTTCCTATGACTGCCCAGTTATCGGATTCCGTTCCTCCGGAAGTAAAGAAAATTTCTTTTTCCTGCACTTTTAATGTTTTTGCAATTTCTTTTGCAGCCTGTTTTACATAATTCTCTGCCTCCACACCTTTTAAGTGCATAGCAGAAGGATTTCCATAATCCTCCAGCATGGTCTTTACCACAATGTCTTTTACTTCTTCATAACATCTGGTGGTTGCCGAATTATCCAGATATGCTTCCATTTCTATTCCTCCAGTGCAAACATCAATACAGACAGCACTGCAAGTCCTGCTGTCTCTGTTCTTAAAATTCTTTTTCCCAGAGTGATAGCGCTGGCCTTTGCTTCCCGCACCGCCAGTTCCACCTCTGCTTCTTCAAATCCGCCTTCCGGACCGATAAAAATTCCCACGGACTGTCCTCTTTGGATGTTTTCTACAATCTCCTTGGTCCGGGCCATTCCCTTTGCAAGCTCATAAGGCAGAAGCACCACATCCAGCTTTTTTGCATATTCCACAGCCTCCGGAAAGGTTTTCACCTCGGAAATCCGGGGAACATACATTCTTTTAGACTGCTTGGCAGCGCTTTCTGAAATTGCCTGCCATCTGGCAATCTTCTTCTCTTCTTTCTTTTTGTCCAGTTTTACCACTGCTCTTCTGGAAGCCACGGGAATCACTTCACAAACACCCAGTTCCACTGCCTTCTGTATGATAAACTCCATTTTATCACTTTTAGGAAGCCCCTGAAAGAGATAGAGTTTGGAGGACAGCTCGTATCCCGCCTCCTGAGCATACATAATATGTGCCAGAATTTCTTCTTCCTGCATATCTTCAATATAGCAGGTATATTCCGTATTTTCTCCGCTGCTGATGAATATTTCATCTCCCGGCTTCATGCGAAGCACATTTTTGATATGATTGACATCAGAGCCCTGAATACGAATTTCCTTTTCTCCCACCTGCCGGGGTTCCACAAAAAAACGATACATAGATTTCTCCTAGTTCTTTCTGGCTGTCACAGACACCCACTCTCCCTGATAGGTCACTTCCAGCACTTCCAGTCCTGCAGCTTTCACCGCATTTACCACGGTTTCCTCTTTGTTGTCAATAATACCGGAAGTGATGTAGATACCGCCTTTTTTCATCTGATGGATAATTACCGGAGTCAGAGGCACTAATACATCGGCCAGGATATTGGCCACTACGATATCGTATTTTTCATATCCCACGGTATCCTGTACTTCCTTATCATCAATAATGTTTCCAATCATCATATCAAAAGCAGCCTCCGGAATGCCATTGGCTTCTTTGTTTTCTTCTACAGCCGGTACTGCGCAGGTATCCAAATCTGTACCAACCGCATGCTTCGCCCCCATTTTCAGGGCTGCAATGGAAAGAATACCGCTTCCGGTTCCCACATCAAGAAGTTCTGTATCCTTTGTCACATACTTCTTTAACTGGCGGATACAAAGCTGTGTTGTTTCATGCATACCTGTACCAAAAGCCGTTCCCGGGTCAATATGAATAATCATTCTGCCTTCATCCTCTTTCTTCACCTTTTCCCAGGAGGGAATAATCAGAATGTCATCTACATAAAACTGTTTAAAATACTGTTTCCAGTTGTTAATCCAGTCAATGTCTTCTGTCTCGTCGATTTCTATGGAACCTTCCCCGATATCCATGAAAGTTCTCAGGCTGTCCAGTTCTTCCTCCACGGCTTTTAAAATGTCCTCCTGAGCTGTTACTTCTCCATTCATCAAAAGTTCGCCGTCTTCTGTCTCTTCCACAAAGAAGCTCAGGTAAGCAATGCCGTCATCTTCCTGCATATCCGGAAGAATGTCCACAAACATCTGCTCTTTTTCCAGTGTGGTCAAAGGAACATGGTCTTCTATCTGAGCCCCTTCCAGTCCAATGTCATAAAGGGAACTGATAATCATATCCTCAGCCTCTGTTTTTGTTTTTATTCTGAATTTTTTCCACTTCATCGTTTCCTCTCCTCTATATAAAGTATTTATATGTATCAAACAAACAAAAACGTAATTGTAATTGTTACCACAGAAAGCAGGGTTGTCACAATAATACCTTCTGCAATTATCCGGGAATCCTTTCCGTATTGATTGCACAGCATGGCTGAAAGATTGCCTACCGGAAGGGCTGCCATAAGCACAATGGTGGCCCGCATGACAAAATCCGGAAGCAGCGGCTTTAACAGCAGAGCCAGCAGTATGGGAAAGACTGCAAACCGCAAAAGGGTAAACAACATCAGCCTGGTATTTTTCAGTACGCTTTTCACCTTCATATCTGCCATGGAAATGCCGATAACCAGCATGGAAAGCAGGGTGCAGGCATTGCCGTAATAACCGGCTGCAGTTTCTACAGCCTCCGGAAGCTGTATGTCAAACCAATAGATGCAAAAAGCCGCCATACAAGCTATAAGTCCCGGACTTAACATATCCCGAAAAGAAGTTTTTACACCAGATGTTCCCTTTTTCAGCAGCATAACGCCAAAAGTATAAATATACACATTAAACAAAAAATTGAACACAATCACATATACCATGGATTCTGGCCCAATAATTGCCAACGCTACCGGAATTCCGATAAATCCCAGATTGCCGAATACGGTCATGAGTATATAGGATACCCTTTCCTGCGCAGAAACTTTGAGTATTTTTACAAACAGCAGTCCCAAAACACTTAAAAACAGAAAAAAACAGATACCTATCATTCCCACAAATAACACACTGTCTCTGGATACAGACGATAAGTCTTCAAACATGCTGACAATAATCAATCCCGGAGAACAGATATTGACAACCAGCGCAGACAAATCTTTGGAGGCATGTTCGGATATTATCTGCTTCCTGTACAGGACAAAACCTGTTAAAATCAAAAGAAATATCAGCGCCATTTGCTGCAGCACTACTACTCCACTCATAAATTCTCATTTTCTCCCTCTGTTTCTGTATGTTTCCCATACAGAAAACACATGATATTTATTATAGAGGAAAAAAATCCGAATTGCAATATGGAAAGCCATAGAAAAAGACTGCTGCCCGACAGGTTTTTCTGTCAAAACAGCAGTCTGCTTCTTTCTTAATTATCAAACATATCTTTAATGTCCTGCTTCAGCTTTTCACCGAATTTTTTCTTTTTCTCGCCAGTAGAAGGGCGGTTTCCACAGGCTTCATCAAATTTGCGCAAGGCCTCTTTGGCCTCTTCATTTAATTTGGTGGGAACCTGTACTACCAGAGTCACGTAGTGATCTCCTCTGACATTCTTATTTCTCAGAGAAGGTACACCCTTACCTTTCAGTCTTACTTTGGTATCCGTCTGCGTTCCCGGTTTCACATCATACATAACATCTCCGTCCACTGTACTGATGCGTACCTCACCGCCTAAAGCCGCCTGAGCATACGTAATAGGCGCAGTCGAGAATATATTCATATCCTGTCTCTGGAAAATCGGATGGCGTGCCACAATAACCTCCACCATCAAATCCCCTCTCGGACCACCGTTTAATCCCGGTTCACCCTTATCCCGGATACGAATGCTCTGTCCATTGTCAATTCCTGCCGGAATGGTAACTTTAATCTTCTTACGGCGGGAAACAAAGCCTGTACCGCGGCAATCTGTGCATTTTTCCTTTATCACCTTACCGGTTCCCTGGCACTCCGGACAAGTCTGCACATTCTGGATAGTGCCAAACATGGACTGCTGGGTATAAACCACCTGTCCGGAACCGTGACACTTCGGACAGGTTTCCGGAGAAGTCCCCGGCTTTGCACCCGTTCCGTGGCAAGTATTACAGGCATCTTTTAAGTTTAAATCCAACTCTTTTTCACAGCCGAAAACAGCTTCCTCAAACGTAATATGCACGGCTGCACGGACATTAGCCCCTTTCATCGGACCATTATTGGGGCGTCTTCTTCCGCCGCCACCGAACAAATCACCGAAAATATCGCCAAAAATATCACCCATGTCTGCGCCGCCAAAACCGCCAAAGCCTCCGGCACCGCCGCCGCCCTGTTCAAATGCCGCGTGACCGAATTGGTCATACTGCTGCCTCTTCTGCGGGTCGCTTAAAACACCATATGCCTCCGTTGCCTCTTTAAACTTTTTTTCCGCCTCTTTGTCTCCCGGATTCACATCCGGATGGTATTTTTTGGCAAGTTTACGATATGCACTTTTAATCGCAGAGTCATCTGCGCCCCGGTCTATGCCCAGGACTTCGTAGTAATCTCTCTTTTCTGCCATTGGTTTTGTCCCTTTCTGTATATCGAAGCACATAGACATGGGCTGCCCGAAAACACCCCATGTCTATGCCTTTACTGATTCACCTTATACACTGCAGATTAAACTTCTCTGTAATCTCCGTCTACCACATCATCGCCATACGCTTCATTAGAGGCACCGCCCTGTGCGCCTGCTCCCATGTCCGGACCAGCCTGTGCACCACCCTGTGCCTGAGCCTGTTCGTACATTTTTGCAAAAAGTTTCTGTGCGCTCTGCATCAGTTTTTCTTTTCCTGCTTTGATTTCTTCTACCTGTGCATCGGTAATTTCATCCACATTTGCACATTTAGCCAGAACATCTTTCAATGCATTCAGGTCAGCTTCTACTGCTGTCTTATCGTTTGCGTCAATCTTATCTCCGGCCTCTTCCATAGCTTTCTCTGTCTGGAATACCATGGCATCTGCATCATTCTTTGTATCTACAGCATCTTTCCGCTTTTTGTCCTGTGCTTCGTATTCAGCAGCTTCTCTTACTGCTTTATCAATTTCGTCGTCAGACATATTAGAACCTGCTGTGATAGTGATGTGCTGTTCTTTTCCTGTTCCCAAATCTTTAGCGGATACATTTACAATACCATTTGCATCAATATCAAAGGTAACTTCAATCTGAGGAACACCTCTTCTTGCTGGCGGAATACCGTCCAGACGGAACTGTCCAAGAGATTTATTATCTCTGGCAAACTGTCTTTCACCCTGTACAACGTTGATATCAACGGCTGTCTGGTTATCTGCTGCTGTAGAGAAAATCTGGCTCTTCTTTGTAGGAATTGTTGTATTTCTCTCAATCAGTCTTGTCGCAATACCGCCCATGGTTTCAATAGACAGAGACAGCGGAGTAACGTCCAGAAGAAGGATATCTCCGGCACCTGCATCACCTGCAAGCTTACCGCCCTGTACAGATGCACCAAGTGCTACACATTCATCCGGGTTCAAAGTCTTGCTTGGTTCTTTGCCTGTCAGCTGTTTTACTTTATCCTGTACAGAAGGAATACGTGTAGAACCACCTACTAACAGCACCTGACCCAGTTCAGATGCGGAAAGTCCTGCATCCGACAAAGCGCGTTTTACCGGTTCTGCTGTTCTCTCCACTAAATCGTGTGTTAATTCATCAAATTTGGCTCTTGTCAGGTTCATATCAAAGTGCAGCGGTCCGTTGGCATTCATGCTGATAAACGGAAGGTTGATATTGGTAGTTGTTGCAGAAGAAAGTTCTTTCTTTGCTTTTTCAGCAGCTTCTTTGATACGCTGCATAGCCATCTTATCTGCGGATAAGTCCACGCCTTCGTTTTTCTTGAATTCAGCAATCATGTAATCTGCAACTTTCTGGTCGAAGTCGTCACCACCAAGGCGGTTATCACCTGCTGTAGACAATACTTCAATGACACCATCACCGATTTCAATGATAGATACATCGAATGTACCGCCGCCTAAGTCGTATACCATGATTTTCTGCTCTTTTTCGTTATCCAGACCATAAGCCAGAGCTGCTGCTGTAGGCTCGTTGATAATACGTTTTACGTCAAGTCCTGCAATTTTACCTGCATCTTTTGTAGCCTGACGCTGAGCATCGTTGAAGTAAGCCGGAACTGTGATAACAGCTTCTGTTACTTTCTCACCCAGATAGTTTTCTGCATCTGTTTTTAATTTCTGAAGAATCATTGCAGAAATCTCCTGTGGAGAATATTTTTTATCATCAATCGCAACTCGATAATCGGTTCCCATATGTCTCTTAATAGAAGAGATTGTTTTGTCTGCATTGGTTACTGCCTGACGTTTTGCAGGTTCACCGACCAGTCTTTCTCCTGATTTTGTAAATGCTACTACGGAAGGTGTAGTTCTTGCTCCTTCTGCGTTTGCGATAACTACCGGCTGTCCGCCTTCCATAACACCTACACAGCTGTTTGTCGTACCTAAGTCAATACCTATAATCTTTCCCATGATAAATTCCTCCTAAATTTTTCTTCTATGATGGATTGTCTGTAATTTATAAGATAAAATCTTCCAGGATTGCTCCTGTGAGATGAATATCGCATAATTTTTTAACCGAATGTTTCAAGTTAATTTGCCACCTTAACCATGCTGTGGCGAATCACAGAATCTTTATACATATAACCCTTCTGGAATTCTTCTACAATCACATTTTCTCCGGCTTCTTCATCTTCTATATGCATGACCGCATTGTGAAAATCCGGGTTAAACTCCTGTCCCACCGCTTCTATTGTCTTTACGCCCATCTCATCAAAAGCCGTCATAAGTTGCTTATAAATTTGAGTCATTCCTGTAGCAACAGGATTTTCTTTTTCATTCTCCGGTATCATTGCTAAGCCTCTTTCGAAATTATCCACTACCGGAAGAATTTTTTCTACAATTTCTTTTGCGCCTACCTGATACATGGAAGCTTTTTCTTTTTCTGTCCGTTTACGGAAATTGTCAAACTCTGCCATCTGGCGTTTTACCATATCGGTAAGTTCTTCTATCTTTTCGTCTTTTTTATCTTTTTTCTTTTTTCCGAAAAGACCTTTTTTCTCAGATGTTTTCTCTTCCTGTTCTGCTGCAGAATCTTCTGTTTCCGAGCTTTCTTCCTTGGAAACTGCCTCTTCTGCCAGATTCACATCATCCTCTTCCAGAATTTCTCCTGCTTCTTTACTGGAAATGTTTCCTTCTTCCATGGTATTATACTCCTTTTTTTCTTCTGACACGAATCTCATACCGCCTTTCTATGTTTTCTTAAATATATTGTCCAACTGATTTTTCAGCGTTTTCAGATTATCCATTACATTTTCATAATCCATCCGCTTCGGTCCTATAATTCCAATGGTTCCCTGCATGCCTTCGCCCAAATCATAGGTAGCGGTTACAACACTGCAGTCCTTCATAGTCTTCACGGGACTCTCATTGCCAATGTATACCTGAATCCCCGTATTCTCACTGCCGTATTCACTTTCTGCAACATCCTTTACAAACTCTGCCAGCGCCTGTTTCTCTTCAAATGCGGAAATCAATTCACTTGCTTTTGAGGTATCTGCCAGTTCCGGATATTTGAAAATGTTGGTTGCTCCGCTGGTATAAATCTTCATGTCTTCTTCGTCCGGTGCAATGGCCTGCGCTACGGCATCAATGACACTGCTGATTACTGCACTGTGTATTCCTGCCTGCTCCTTTAATCTGGAAATCATAGCCAGATTAATTTCCTCAATAGAAAGCCCGTTTAACTGCGTATTCAACAGAAGATTCAGCTTGAGAACGGTCTCATCATCCATGGGCTCTGTCAAATCAATAATATGATTTTTCACCAGATTACCCTCTACGACCACCACCGCCAGCAGCTGGCTTTCGCCGACTTTGGAAAGCTGCAGGAATTTCAATTTATTCCGATGATAAGTGGGACTGGTAATCATAGTAGCATAATTCGTGTTAGATGCCAGGACTTTGACTACCTGTTTCAAAACCTTTTCCATTTTGTCGGTTTTCTCAATCATCAGTTCCTTGATTTCTGCGGTTTCCTTTTCCTTTTCTTTCATGAGTTCGTCTACATAAAGGCGGTAACCCATATCCGAAGGAATCCTTCCGGCGGAGGTATAAGGTTGGATAATGTATCCCAGTTCCTCCAAATCTGACATTTCATTGCGGATAGTTGCGGAGCTAAGATTCAAATCCGTGTACTTGGAAATGGTCCTGGAGCCTACCGGTTCGCCGGTTTCCAAATAAGTCTGGATAATCGCTTTTAAAATTTTTCGTTTTCTTTCATCCAGTTCACTTATGACTTCCATCTTTTGCTCCTTTCTTTTGTTGTTAGCACTCATTTAAGTGGAGTGCTAATATTTATGTTTTTAAGATAGCACCAGAGGTTTTATTTGTCAAGGGCTTTATAATTATTTTAGAATTTTCCCAGAAAGAATTTCAGTCTTCCAGTTCTTCCAGATTCTTTTTCAGTTCTATCATCTTATCACGCAGCTGTGCTGCCATTTCAAAATTCAGGTCTGCGGCTGCGGTCTGCATCTGTTTTTGCACCTGTCCAATGAGTTTTTCCAGTTCTTTCCGGCTCATGGATTCCGGGTCTTTCATCAGCTTGTCTTCTGTCTCTGCTACTGCCTTGGAAATGCTGATAAGGTCACGAACTGCCTTTTTAATGGTCTTTGGCGTAATACCGTGTTCTTCGTTATACTTTTCCTGAAGAGTCCGGCGGCGCATAGTTTCATCTATAGCAAGGCGCATAGAGTCTGTCATTACATCTGCATACATGATTACTCTTCCCTCCGCATTGCGGGCCGCACGTCCAATAGTCTGAATCAGAGATACCTCGGAGCGCAGAAATCCCTCTTTGTCTGCATCCAGAATCGCGACCAGTGTAATTTCCGGTATATCCAGCCCTTCCCGCAAAAGGTTGATTCCCACCATCACATCAAAAACATTTAAGCGCATATCCCGGATAATCTGGGTTCTCTCCAGAGTATCAATGTCTGAGTGCAGATATTTCACACGGATTCCCAAATCCTTCATATACTCTGTCAAATCCTCCGCCATGCGTTTAGTCAGTGTCGTAATCAGAATCTTATTTCCCTTTTCTACTTCTTTATTCACTTCTCCGATAAGGTCATCAATCTGCCCCTCTACCGGACGCACTTCCACCTTTGGGTCTAACAGGCCGGTAGGGCGGATAATCTGCTCTGCCCGGAGCAATTCATGATTTTCTTCATATTCCCCCGGCGTTGCCGACACAAAGAGAATCTGGTCAATTTTATCCTCAAACTCTTCAAAGTTCAAAGGCCGATTGTCCTTCGCGGAAGGCAGACGGAACCCATAGTCCACCAAAGTCTGCTTTCTGGATTGGTCACCTGCATACATCCCCCGAATCTGCGGTATGGTTTTATGAGACTCATCAATAATAATCAGAAAATCATCTCCAAAATAGTCTATCAGGGTAAACGGCGGCTGTCCCGGCTTCAGACCTGAAAGATGACGGGAATAATTTTCTACACCGGAACAGAACCCTGTTTCTTTCAGCATTTCTATATCAAAGTTGGTTCTCTCTGAAATTCTCTGGGCCTCCAAGAGCTTGTCTTCACTTTTAAAATAATCCACCCGCTCTTTTAATTCTTCTTCAATGGCCACTGCAGCTTTCCGTATTTTTTCTATGGGCACTACATAATGAGAGGCAGGGAAAATTCCTATATGACTCAGGGAGCGTTTGATTTCCCCCGTCAGCGTATCAATTTCTGTAATGCGGTCAATTTCGTCGCCGAAAAACTCTACTCTCACAGCTGTGTCGCTGTAATCTGCCGGGAAAATTTCCAAAACATCCCCTCGCACCCGGAAAGTTCCCCGGTGAAAATCCATTTCGTTTCTGTCATATTGAATGTCTATTAACTGACGGATAACCTCGTCACGGTCTTTTTCCATGCCGGGACGCAGGGAAATAATCATGTTCTGATAATCGTCCGGGCTTCCGATTCCATAGATACAGGACACACTGGAAATAATGATAACGTCTTTTCTCTCGCTTAAAGAAGAAGTGGCAGAAAGACGAAGTTTGTCGATTTCATCGTTGACTGCGGAATCTTTGGCGATGTAGGTGTCAGATGATGGGACGTAGGCTTCGGGTTGGTAGTAATCGTAGTAGCTCACGAAATATTCGACTGCGTTATTCGGGAAGAATTCTTTGAATTCTCCATAGAGCTGAGCAGCCAAGGTTTTATTGTGCGCTATAATCAATGTCGGTTTGTTCAGGGCTGCTATAACATTTGCCATGGTAAATGTCTTTCCAGATCCCGTAACCCCCAGTAAAGTCTGACATTGATTACCTTCTTTGAATCCTTTTACAAGCTGGGCAATGGCTTGTGGTTGGTCGCCGGTAGGGGCATATTCTGATACTAATTCAAAATGATCCATAAATTCTCCTCTTTCTATTCTTTCTTTAAAAGTAACCCACATCTGAACGTTTTATGTCGAGATTGTAATAATCCACTTGATATGTTTTTCCATCCGAAGCAGTATAGGCAAATTTTGCCCAAACTGATTCTTTCTTTAATCCTCCTGCTTTGAAAATATTCCTTACATGCTTCCCTGTAACACTTTTATCACGTTGAAATAATTCTGCCATTTGATCAATCGAAAGCCATACGGTATCATTTTCAACTCTATAATCCGCTTCACCGATACCGGACAATGGCCATTTGCATCCACACCCACATCATATCTTCTAATTCCAATTTCTTCAAACAATTCTGAATCATATTTTTTATGATGATTTCCTTTTACTAAAATCTTTTTTCCATTTAATTTGCTGATCAATTCATTTCTTTGAATTCTCCATAAAGCTGTTCGATGGCTTGCGGCTGTTTCGTGTAATCAGGATATCCATTTCATTGCTGTTTTCCGCTGTCACCTCTCTCTTTTCCTCCAGTAACGCAACAATCTTCTCCGCACTATCTCCCGGTATCACCTGCTGCTGCGCTGTCCGCATGGCTTCTGCTTTTTCTCGGTCTCTTAATAATTCTCTTCCCTTTTTCACCTGTCCCTCCACAGTTCTCGGGGCAATGGAAAGGCCATGCTTTACAAAAAACCGTTTGTTTGCCGTCTCACATCCCGGTATGGGTGCTGTATGCACAATGGGAATCCCGGATACTGCCGCTTCTGTAGAGGTCAGCCCGCCCGGCTTCGTATAAAGCATATCGCAGGCTTTCATATAAACCTCCATCTGTCGGGTCTTTCCCACAACAAAAATAAAAGAATCCTGCTTGTATTTTTTCTTCATTTTCTGAAACATTTTTTTATTATTGCCGCAGATGACCGTGAGATATTCCCCTTCTTCCCTTGTTCTGCAAAACTGCTGAGTCAGTTTTTCCAAATCTCCAGCCCCCATGCTGCCGCCCATTAAAAGATAGTTTACGCCTTCTAAAGGCAGGTGAAGGTAAGCTCTCGCCCTGTCTTTATCCGCCCGTCTGGAAAACTTCCCGCTGACCGGAATTCCCAAAGGCAGTAATTTTTCCTCCGGTATTCCTCTTTTCACACATATTGCCACCATTTCCTCATGGGCTACCACATAATAATCACATTCCGTCTCTTCCCAGAAGGGAATGCAGGTATAATCCGTCATAACCGCCACCGCCAGCGGCAGTTTTATTCCCTGCCGTTTCATATAAGTAATGGTTTCCGCAGGATATAGATGCGGCATCAAAATAGCATCAAAATTTTCTGTCTCTAAATAGTCCTTTAAATATTTTCCCATTTTTGCATTGACATAATACACCGGAGATTTCCGCATAATTTTACTGGCAGCCATCCCAATCTGGTAAACCGCACCAAATACATGGGGCATCTTTTTTACTGTATTTACATACACATCTCCCACCGTATCCGATACTTTCTGTCCTGCTAAAGTCAGATAATCGAACATCACCGCCTCATGTCCCTTTTGTTCCAATGCCTCTTTTACGGCAAACCCTGCCGCGTCATGCCCTCCTCCTGTCTTGCAGGATAAAATTAAAACCTTCATACATTAACTTCTCCTAAGCCCTAAACGTATCTGCCTTTCTTCCTTGTTTTTCCACTCTGCCGCATGTTTATTCATAACCACCCAGGAAATCAGCAGATTTCCCGCCAGCACTGCCGGCTGCAGATGAAACACCAAACCACTGACCAGCCAGCACAGATAAGTCACAATGGTTCGGTATCCGTGAGGCTCCAGTACAAGAACCAGGGAAAAAAACAGATACCAGAAAACCAGCAGCCACAACCCGGTCAGCATAGGATACATCCCTAAAAGTACGCCGAAAGACACTGCAATGCCCTTCCCGCCTTTCTTCCGTCCCCCAAAAAGCGGGAATGCATGCCCTGCCACTGGAGCTGCCATAACCAAAGCAACTCCCATCCCCAATTTCTCAGGTCCCAGACATTTCAGCGCCCAATGCACCGGCAAAAGTCCCTTTAAAACGTCGCAGAGCAGTACCGCAATTCCACAGACAGCCCCGCCGTAGAAAAAGGCATTGGCTGTCCCCGGATTCCCGTCACTGCTCATACTGCGTACATCAATTCCTTTGATAACTTTCGGTATCACATACCCAAACATAAGGCCACCCGAAAAATACCCCAAAAGTATATAAAAAATAAATTCTATAAGCATGTCAGCACCTGCTTTCTTCCTGCTCCCAGTTCTTCCTCATTTTCCGAAATTCCGGTATGTACAAAAGCAGCGTTCCCGCCATAATTCCTATCTCCAGATAAATCAGAGTTTCTGCCGCCCCAAGGGAAATCCCCGGAAACAGCACCAGCATACACAGCACAACAAACAGACTGGCTGTGCACACTTTTCCAAACCATTTTGCTCCATCCAGCTTTTTTCCATGACGGAGGTTTATCAACCCCATAACAGCCATGAAACCTTCCTTTACAAGCATAAGTGCCACCAGATACCGCATGGCTTCGTAACGAAAAGCCAGACACAGCGCAATGGCTCCGTGGGTCAGTTTATCTGCCAGCGGGTCCAGGAATTTTCCGAACTCCGTTATCATGTGAAACTTTCTCGCCACTTTTCCATCCAGAAAATCAGTAATTGTTGAGATTGCCACAATTCCTGCTGCCAGATAATAGTCTTTCATGCTGTCTGCTTTCAGATAAATCACGCAAAAGAAAGGGATTAGAAGAATCCTGAAATATCCCATACAGTTGGGTATGGAAAAGAATTCTTCCTTCTTTATTTTTCCCATATCAGCCCTTCTTCCTCTGCCCTCACATCAATTTCTCTGTCCCGGTAATAGTATTTCTCATCTTTCTCCCCGATTTCCCGCAGCACCTTACAGGGATTCCCCACTGCTACTACGTTAGCCGGAATGTCCTTTGTCACAATGCTTCCCGCACCGATAACAGAATTCTCCCCAATGGTAACCCCCGGCAGAATCACAACACCTGCGCCAATCCACACATTGTTCCCGATATGAACCGGAAGATTAAACTGGATACCCCTGCGCCGCAAATCCGGCCGCACCGGATGTCCGGCTGTGGCAATAGTTACATTTGGTCCAATCATCACATAGTCTCCGATATACACCTCTCCGTCATCCACAACCGTAAGATTAAAATTGGCATACACATTCTTTCCCAAATGTATGTGATGTCCGCTCCAGTTAGCATAAAAGGGGGGCTGAATGTAACAGTTTTCCCCACATTCTGCAAACATCTCCTTCATCAGTTCCTCTCTCTTTTTTGTCTCACTGGAACTGCAGCTGTTAAATTCTCCCAGTCTGTCCAGATAAGGGAACTGTTCATTCATAATGGCGTCATCCCCCGGGTCATATAACATTCCTTTTTCCATACGTTCTTTCTGTGTCATTTTCCTTCTCCCTTTTGGCAGTCCGTAAAACCGTCTGCCCCTTTCTTCTTTTACTTTCTGCTGTTTTTATTTTGCTATTGCATAGCTTTTACTGTTTCTATAGCCTTCTGCAGCTGATTATCCTCTTCGTGGGTCAGTTCGGCTTTCTGTTCCAGCCCTTCCGTCAGCTCTACTTCCACATCCGGTTCAATCCCCGTACCGTGGATACATCTGCCTTTTGGCGTATAATATTTAGCTGTGGTAGTCTTTACTGCACTTCCGTCTGAAAGAGGCAGTATGCTCTGCACAATTCCCTTTCCGAAGGTCGTTGTTCCTACAATCGTTCCCTTTTCGTAATCCTGAATTGCCCCTGCAAAAATTTCCGATGCACTGGCACTGTTTCCGTTAACCAGCACTGCCAGCGGAATCTCCAGTTCACTTTTTCCATCACTATTGATTTCTTCTTTCTTCCCGTCTTTATCTTCTGTGTACACAATCAGTCCCTCTGGAAGCATATCATGTAAGATACCGCACACGGAAGTAAGCAGACCGCCCGGATTATTTCTCACATCTATAATCAGACGTTCCATCCCCTGGCTCTGTAACTCTTCGAAGGCTTCCAAATACTGGGGTTCTGTCTGTTCCGTAAATTCATAGAGAGAAATGTAACCGATGTTATCCTCCAACATTTCATGGTCTACTACCGGTATATTTACTTCTTCCAAAGGCACATCAAATTCCAGATAATCGTCTTCCCCATCTCTGGCCACAGTCAGATGTGCCACCTCGCCTTCGGAAGCTTTCACCTTATCCACAACCTCTGACAGTTCCAGGCCGCTGACATTCTCTCCATTCACCTGCAAAAGAATATCCTCCGGCAAAAGTCCTGCTTTCTCTCCCGGCGCCCCTTCATAGCAGCGGACAATTTTCACCGCACCTGTGTCCATCTGCATCTGCATTACCACACCAATACCCTTATAAGAGCCTGTAGTTTCCGTATTCAATTCCTCGTATTCCTCTGCCGTGTAATAAGCGGAATACGGGTCTCCAAGACTCACCATCATGCCCTTATACATGTCTGCTTCCATGAGTTCCTTATCCACTTCTCCAGTATATTTTTCGTCTATAATCTCTTCAATCAGCTTTGCTTTTTCCATAGATTCATCATTCACCGCATTTTTACTGTTTTGCCGGTCTTCCACTACATCATAGACTTTCATTCCCGCTCCCCCCACAGCAAGAGTAAGCGCCATCCCCAGGATAAATCCATTTGCAAATTTTTTCTGTCCCATTTTCTCTGCTCCTGATTCTCATTTTTATAAAATAATTTTCCATTTTGTGCAAGGAAGGAGAGAGCACTGCCTCTGCAGCACCCTCCCCTTCTGAAATCCTGTATTCTTTACACTCTCAGGTGTTTTCTCAAAGAGAACATACTTCCAAAAAATCCGATTCCCACGCCAAGTCCGATACCGATTGGCAGAAGATAACGGAATACGTCCCACACATTCAAAAACTGCAGTAAGTTTCCAAGAACACCGAATCTGCTGATAATATAAGCAACCGCCTTTTCATACACAACATAAATAATTCCCATAGGAATTGCTGCACCGATAACGCCCAACAGAATACCTTCTATGACAAAAGGTACTCTTACGAAAAAGTCAGTGGCACCTATCAGTTTCATGATTCCGATTTCCTCCTGACGAATGGAAATACCCATAGTAATGGTGTTGCTGATAAGGAAAAATGCAACGGCCAGAAGGATCAGAATAATAGCAATAGATACATATCCTATCAGCCTATTCACATTGGTCAGCATATCTGCTGCTTCTTTAGACTCATCTACACGACGGACACCATCCAGGCTTTTTGCAAAGTCTACAAATTCCTTCTGACTTTCCACATCCTTCAGATATACATCGTACCGCGCAGAATTCGCCAACGGGTTATCCTGCTGCTCTTTAAAACCGTCTGCCAGTTCTTCATTATCCTCGCCCAGATACTCCTTACTGAAAGATGCCCACGCATCATCTGCGGAAACATACTCTACCTTGGAAACCTCCGGACGACTCTTAATTTCTTCTCCAATCTGGTCAATCTGTTCCTGCTTTGCACCCTTTTCAAAATAAACCAGAACGGCAACGCCTTCTTCTGCAGAATCTACAATATAGTTAAAGTTCATAACAATGGACAAAAACAGTCCGAACAAAAAGATACATGCGGCCATAGTAGCCACTGATGCCAGTGAAAAACGCAGGTTACGCCAGATATTTTTAAATCCCTGTTTCAATATATATGCGATTGTACTAATTCTCATTCAGATATTCACCTTCTTGTTCGTCGCTTACAATGACGCCTTTCTTCATCGTAACCACACGTTTTTTAAACGCATTTACGATTTCTCTGTTATGGGTAACGACAAGAACGGTAGTGCCGCGCTCGTTAATCTCTTCCAGAAGTTTCATAATCTCAAAAGAGTTTTTCGGATCCAGATTACCGGTTGGCTCGTCTGCCAGAAGAATACTTGGTCGGTTTACCAGCGCTCTTGCAAGAGCAACTCGCTGTTGCTCACCACCGGAAAGCTGGTCCGGTTTTGATTTATATTTTTCTGCCAGACCGACCAGAGTCAGCATTTCAGGAACTCTTTTCTTAATAATGTGGGTAGGGCGCTGTATGACACGCTGGGCAAACGCCACGTTTTCATACACATTTCTATCCTTTAACAGACGAAAATCCTGGAACACAACACCTACTCCCCTGCGGTATTTTGCCACTTTTCTCCGTCTCAGCTTATTAAGTACCTGTCCGTTTACAGTAATGGTTCCGCTGGTAGGATCCAGTTCCTTCAAAAGCAGCTTAATCAAGGTTGATTTTCCTGAGCCGCTGTTTCCTACGATAAACACAAATTCACCCTTCTCCACGTGAAGATTCATATGGTCAATGGCTGGCTGGCCCTTGCTGTATGATTTGCTCACGTCTTTTAAATCAATCATAATAACCTCCTGTTTTCCTATTGAGCACAGACGCGCCGCGCTCTTTAGTAATCAAGTGTTTCCATGTACTTCATATATTTTACTACCATGAGGGCAATCTTAAAGGTAATGGCATCTTCAAAAACACGCAAATCCAGTCCCGTACTTTTCTGCAGCTTATCCAGTCTGTATACCAGGGTATTTCTGTGGATATAAAGCTGTCTGGAAGTCTCAGACACATTCAGGCTGTTTTCAAAGAATTTATTAATGGTAGTAAGTGTTTCCTCGTCAAAGTCATCCGGAGAATGATGGTCAAAAATCTCCCGGATGAACATTTTGCAAAGAGGAATGGGAAGCTGGTAAATCAGGCGTCCGATTCCCAGAGAACTGTATGCAATCACATCTCTTTCTCCAAAGAAAATCTTTCCTACGTCTAAAGCCATCTTGGCCTCTTTGTAAGAACGGGAAACCTCCTTCAGTTCCTTTACAATTGTTCCGTACGCAATATGCGTCTTTCCATCTCTTTCTACGCCTAAAGCCGATAAAATAGCATTTGCAATCTTCTCCAACTGGGCATAATCATCGGAAGGGCTCACTTCCTTCACAATAATAATGCTCTTTTCATCTACTGCAGTTACAAAGTCTCCGGCTTTTCCTCCCAGAACATTTTTAATATTTTCCAGGGAACCGTAGTCTCTGTCTTCACTGTTTTCCAGTATATATACTACCCTGCGGACATCTACTTCTATGTGAAGCTTCTTAGCCCGGTTATGAATATCCACCAGCAAAAGGTTGTCCAGCAAAAGATTTTTGATAAAGTTGTCCTTATTGAACCGCTCTTTGTATGCGGTAAGCAGCCCCTGAATCTGGAACACAACCAGCTTTCCAAGGGTATACGCATCGTCCCCCGCACTGTCCACAATCAATATGTATTCCAGCTGGTGGTCATCATAAATCTTAAAATACTGATTTCCTTTTACTACCTGACTGTCCGCCTGAGAATTGGCAAATTCGGAAACTTCTCCCTCTCCGCATACGCTCTGTGCAAAAGTGCTTGCCAAAACTTTGCCGTCCATATCTGTTACACAAAAATCTGTCCTGGATATTCCTTTTAAACCGTCCAGGGTTGTTTGGAGTATCTGGTTTGATATCATGCTTTCTCCTTCTTTCATCATATAGTCTGTTTACACTGTTACAAATCCCATAAATAAAAACCCTACCATATATACTAATACAAAATAGGGAAAAAATAAAGAGAAAACGTAAAATATTACACATTTTTTTCAAAATGTAACAATTTATTCACATTTTCTCTGTTTCTTCCTGGTACTGGGATACCAGCTTTTTAAAATTGTTTTTTTCCATGAGGCGGTTCAGCCAGTTGGACTTTATGCCTGTTTCCTGAAAAACAGGAAGCGAACTTCCCAGGCTGAACCATACCTTTGTATTCATCATCTTTCTGTAACGCTTTACAAAACGTTCTACGTTGTATTCCCTGGAACAACTCAGTACCGCCTGGGGATTCCAACTGTTAATTTCGTTTATCACCCGGTCTGTCTGGTCTGCCTCCATATCTGTCAGACTGTCTTTCCCCAGAATGACAACATCCGGATACTGCTCCCTGAGATAATTGCAAAACTTTTCCGTATCTTCTTCCTTTTCACCCAGAATAAAAATACGGTTTTTATATAAATTCAACAACCAGAACAAAGTTCCGAAAAATCCGTGCTCGGATATTTCACTCTCCCAAGCCTCATCCTGAAGTCCGGCAGCCTTGACAATCTCCGGTTCATCTGCCACAGCCTTGTCCAGAGTCTCAATATATTCCTTGAGTTCTTCATCTTTCTGGGCTGCAATCAGCAATTTCATTGTAATAACCCCGTAAGTAGCCAGCGTATCCTCATTCCAGTGCTGGTTAATGCTTTCCATAATATCCTCGGCATAGCATTTTTCTACGGAAATCCCCATAATCTCTATTTTTTCACTCATACACATTCTCCGCTCTACACATATTCTATCAATATAACAGAATTTTTATCCAATATCAAGTATCTTTTTCTAGTTGTTTCATGAGGTACCGTCCCACTACTGGAGAAAATCCTGAAATATCCCGAATATAAGCGAAATCTTTCCCGAAAATTTTCTTTTCCGCTGCCAAATCTTTCTCTTCTCCGGCAAATACCCCCAAGACACAAATGCCCTGGCTTCTCAGCTTCCGCACTTCAAATCCCGTATCCTTTATGGCATATTCCCCGTGATACGGCTGGGGATTTCTGGCATTTGGCCGGTTTAAAATGACATCATAGGGACGCCCGTCGCTTAACACAATGAGGATTTTGTGTTCCTCTTCTCTTGCCGAAAGCCCGTATCCCGCTGCCTTTATAGCCAGTCCGTCCCGGTTGTTGGAGGAAGTCACATACTCAAAGATATTGCTGTTTTCTCTTCTGTCCGCATCATAGTCCCGAAATTCATGAAGAATCGTATAATCCCAAAAAGTGCAGAAGCTCATAACCCTGTGGGCAATTCCCACATTACTCAGGGCTTCACTTAAAATATAGGCCTGTATGGCTACCTGTCCCTGTCTGGAGCGCTGGGAACCACTGGCATCAATGAGAACGTCCACCACAAAGCTTCCACTGTCCTGATACAGGCAGCGTTCAAACACTCTGGCATCCTCAGACCGTCCAATTCTCCAAAGACGCGAAGGCAGAACCCGTCCTCTGTCCGAAAGAAGCTCTTCTGCCTCCTCCCGCAAAGTCAGGGTTTTCTTCAACATATCCGTTAAAATCCGGATATTATTCTTTACAATTCTGTGGTTATCATAATACTCATACAGATTTTTATCTTTCTGCTTTCTGGCATACTCATACTGGTAATTGCGCAAAACCGGTGTCTTCAAAATCCCCCTGGTAAAATACAGACTGCAGTCTCCGTGGATTCCTCTGCACATCAGCTGGTTCACACGTTTCTCTTCCATTTCTGTTAAGAACGTTTTTCCATAATTGCGCTCTACATAAGAATACATCCGCTCCAGTGCCTTTTCATCCACCACCAAAACCCGTTTTTTATCTTCTTTCTTCTCTGGCTTTTCTTCTTTTTCCGCCTGTTCCAACATATCCAGATTCGTCATATTCTGTGCCACCTGGTCCAGATAAGTCTCCAGCGTATCCTCCAGCTCCTCTTCTTTCAGATAATCCTTCCAGGAAAACTCCGCCAGCTCCTCATTCGTTACGGCCAGTACCGTCTCCAGACTGCCATGCCTGCGTTCAAAATACGGGTCTGCAATCTCATTGTACAGCGTATCAGTAGTCCGAATAATATCCATTGTGCTTTCGGCATATTCCAGTTCTTCTATCCGGTCCATCCAGTTTCTCATCCGGGCTGTGGCCGGTTCTTTTCCGTTTAAAACTTCTTTAAACAGAGCCAGCTTCAGCCGTCCTGTAAGGGTTTCCTGCAGACGGGCAAAATCCATTTCCAGGATATCTTCGCAGGCTTTTCTGCGGATAGTGGCAACGCCTTCTCTCTCTGCTGTAATTCTTGCGGAAACGGCAAATTCAATGCACAGCTGTGCCAGCTGCATCAGAGGAGCTTCCATGCCATGGAGATAGATTTTTTTCACCAGATACATGGAAAATGCTTCCCTGTCGAAATATCTTGCAAAAGCCCCCTGCTTAATGCCATCGTATAAAGCCACATACCGCGAACGGGCAAATGCCGCCAAATCCGGCTTAAACTCCAGTGCATAATCCCCGCTCACAGTCCACATAAGATTTTTTATTCGGTTTTCCAGTTCCAGTTCTAATTCATCCATAAGCTATCCTCAGTCTTCAAATACATCCCGGGGTGTCCAGGTATCCGGAATTCTGGTCATCACCACATCCTGCACAATTTCCTTCTCAAATATATCAAAGCATTTGTTTACCACGCCCATTTTCACTGCCAGAGCCGGAGAAAGCCCCTGCCGTATAGTCTTTAATGCTCCCAGCATTCCCCGCAAATCCAGAGCCTTTGTGGTAATTTCCCCGTTCTGCGCCTTCAGTTGAAGGTCCATGAACAGTCCTATCCACTGCTTCATGGCAGAATTTTTCAATTTCGGAAAACGGGACTGAAAAATAAAGGCCAGGGTCTCTTCATCCTGAGCCGGCATATCAATCACCAGGAAACGGGAAACCAACGCTTCATTTAGTTCTTTTGTCCCCGCATAGCCGTAGTTCATGGTACCAATAAATCTGGCTGCCGGGTCTATATCAATCTTATCATAACCGGGAACATCAATGCAGCGGCGGTAATCCAAAGCCGCATGAAGCACAGAAACCGCATCATTTTTCGCCATATTGACTTCATCTAAAATTCCAAATCCACCATACTGGGCACAGCGGTAAATACTTCCCTTGCGAAGCTTTACTTCATTGTCAAGGAAAGTGTCTGTTCCAATTAAATCTCCGCTGTCTGTATTCACATGAAACGATACATTATAAACCGGACGTCCGAAAATCCATGCCAGATTCTCTGCCAGCACGTTCTTTCCCGTGGCCTTAGCTCCCGTAAGCAGCAGATTTTCCCCTTCTAGGAGAGCCGCAATGGCCATCTCCAGCACTTCTTTTCCATAAAAAGCCATGTCCGGCTTTACAATCCGCCGTTTTTCCTCTTCCTCTACAAAATTCCGGCTGCGAAATTCCTCAACACCTCTGATAAGGTTCTTGTCTATGTTCTGGTTCTCCAGAAACGCTACTGTCTGTTCCATATTCTCCCTTTCTGATTTTCTCTTTTAAAGAAGAAAGCTGCCGCACTAAACACCTTTTAAGAATATTTAATGCGACAGCCCTCCTGTCTCTTTTCTATACCTCAAACAGTAAATCACCGTAGGACGGCATAGGCCAGATTTCTTTATCCACAATCATTTCCAGTTTATCTACCGGTTTTCTCAGTTTTTCCATAGCCGGAATCACCTGACGGCGGTAGAAAAATGCCTTGTCTTTTCCATCTTCCATAGCCCAGGCCTGCTCTGCTACTGTATGCAGGGCATCCAGTGCCTCTTTTGTCTCTTTTAACAATGCAGAAGTTTCCCGTAAAAGTTCTGTCTGTACATCTACGTCCAGAACTCCCGCTGCTACAATGGCATTAATGGAATCTGCCAGCTGTCTGGCATAACGGATAACCGCAGGAATAATCTGTTTTCCCGCCACATCCAGCATAGTTCTTGCCTCGATATTAATGGCTTTGGCATAAGCTTCGTATTTGATTTCTCTTCTGGACTCCAGTTCCGCTTTTGTAAAGACGCCGAATTCCTCAAACAGCTTTACTGCCTTCTCTGTAGTCAACGTATCAATGGTTTCCACCATACAGGTGAGATTCGGAAGTCCCCTTCTCTCTGCCTCTTTCACCCATTCCTTAGAATAACCGTTTCCGTTGAATACAATTCTCTGGTGCTCCGTGAAGTTTTTCTTCATCAAATCGTGAACTGCTACTTCAAAGTCTTCTGCTTTTTCCAGAATGTCGCAGGCTTCTTTAAATGCCTGTGCCACAATAGTATTCAGCACCACATTAGCCGGTGCAATGGAATCTCTGGACCCCACCATACGGAATTCAAATTTATTTCCTGTAAAGGCAAAGGGTGAAGTTCTGTTACGGTCTGTGGTATCCCGCATAAATTCGGGAATTGCCTTTACCCCTGTCTCCAATTTTTCACTTTCAATACTGTGGTCTGCCATACCGGTGGTAATCAGCTGATTCATCACATCGGTCAGCTGGTCACCCAAAAATACGGAAATAATGGCCGGAGGTGCTTCGTTTGCACCCAGACGGTGGTCATTTCCCACATCTGCTGCAGATTCTCTTAACAGATCCGCATGGGTATCCACGGCTTTTAACACACAGCTTAATACCAGAAGGAACTGAATGTTCTCGTGAGGCGTAATGCCCGGTTCCAGCAGGTTATGTCCCGTATCTGTAGTTAAAGACCAGTTGTTGTGCTTTCCGGAACCATTGACACCAGCAAAAGGTTTTTCATGGAGAAGACATTTCATGCCGTGCTGAGAAGCCACACGTTTTAAAGTCTGCATCACAATCTGGTTATGGTCTACTTCCACATTGGCTTCTGCGTAAATGGGCGCCAGTTCATGCTGGGCCGGGGCCGCTTCGTTGTGCTGTGTCTTAGCTGTTACCCCCAGCTTCCAAAGTTCCTCGTTTACCTGCTTCATATAAGCGGAAACCTTCTGGCGGATGGTTCCCAGATAGTGGTCATCCAATTCCTGTCCTTTAGGAGGCATAGCGCCAAACAGCGTTCTTCCGGTAAATACCAAATCTTTTCTCTTTCTGAATTTTTCGTTGCTTACCAGAAAATATTCCTGCTCTGCCCCTACCGAAGGAATAACTCTCTTTGCCGTGGTGTCTCCGAAGAGGCGGATAAGGCGCAGAGCCTGCGTATTGATAGCCTGCATGGAACGCAAAAGCGGTGTTTTCTGGTCAAGCGCCTCTCCCGTGTAAGAACAAAATGCTGTGGGAATACATAACGTGGCACCTGCAGCGTCATGACGGACAAATGCAGGAGAAGTACAATCCCAGGCTGTATATCCTCTGGCCTCAAAGGTGGCTCTTAACCCTCCTGAAGGAAAGGAAGACGCGTCCGGCTCGCCTTTAATCAATTCTTTTCCGGAAAAACTCATCAGTACCTTGCCATTGGGAAGAGGTGCCGTAATAAAAGAGTCGTGCTTTTCCGCCGTTACTCCGGTAAGCGGCTGAAACCAATGGGTATAATGAGTGGCGCCTTTTTCGATGGCCCACTCTTTCATTTCGTGAGCAATGACATCCGCCATCTCCTGGGACAACTCTTTGCCCTCTAATATGGTCTGTTTCAAATCTTTGTAAACTTTTTTCGGAAGACGCTGCTGCATTACTTCGTCATCAAAAACATCTTCCCCGAAAATCTCAGATACATTGATATATTCACTCATTTCTGTGTTCCTTCCTCTCATACGGTATAGAATCTTCCCAAACATTTATAGCCCTGAAACTGTTTCTAAGATACCGCAAAATTTTCCAGAATGCAAGTATTTTTTTGCCAACTTGCAAATGCAGGCCAAGATTCCCTTCCTATCTTCTGCAAAAAATCCCAAATGCAAGAAGCAGCAGACACATACCGCTTATCCAGGACAAGTCCCGGTTGGTCTTTTTCCGAAACCGACTCCCCAGTTCCCAGCCTGCCTTCATCATTCCCATACCGCCCAGGAAAGCCCCTGCTGCCAGCATCCACTCTCCCGACTGCATAAGACCAGTCCCCAACCCGGCGGCCAGACTGTCCGCAGACAGCACAAATGCCAAAATAAAGCCCTCTTTCATAGTCAAAACTTTCACGGCACAGGAATTTGTCTCTTTCCGAAAGAAAAAACTCATCATCCTGTAAATTCCCAGAAAAGACAACAGAAGAATTCCCACCCAGCAGGTCAAACTGTCCGGCAGAAAGGAAGAAAAAAAATTCCCCGTCAGCACAGCTGCGCCCAAAAGAGAACTCATCATCAAATTCATTCCTGCCACAATGAAAAATGGCATTTTTGTTTTTGCCATGCCATATGCAAAACTGACCACAAACGAATCTGTGGTCAGTGCAAGAATCAGTAAAATCCCATCAACAATTTTGATTTCACCCATTGCGTAACCTGATTTCTCTATTTTTATTATCATATGAAGAAACCGGGTACACAGGTTCCTGCATTTATTCTTCCGGCGTATGAATAAGGGGAACTTCCCCGTTTCGCGGCAGTACAATCTGTACAGCGTGTTTCATATTTTGAATCTCCACGCTTCTGTGTTCTCCGCCAAATTCGCCGTCCAGCGTCCAAGAAATTTCTTCCTCACACTGCATACGCAAGGTTGTGGTTTTAAATACTTCTATCATTTTGGAATCCCCAGGTCCCACCAGGGAAGCAATAATTTCATTCAATTCCAGAATATTCTTGGGTTTTCGGATAAGCATGACTTCAAAGACGCCATCGTCCAGCATGACATCCGGCCCGGTCAGACGTTTAAATCCACCTACAGAAGTGGCATTGCTGACCATACCGAAAATAAAGTCTCCTGACAACTTGCCTTCGTCGCTTTCTATCTGCAGGCTGTAAGACTTGATATTAAACAGCCGCTGTGTTCCTTCTAATATATAGGCAGCATGTCCCAGAATATTTTTCATATCCTGATTCGTTTCATAAGACACATCCGTAAACAGTCCGAATGCTGCAATATAAACAAAATAATCGTCATTAAATCGTCCCACATCAAAGGCGTGAGGCAGTCCCTCTACAATGTCCGTAGCGGCCTGCAGCATATTTTTTGAAATATGAAAGCTATTTGCAAAATCATTGGTACTTCCGGAAGGTATATAGCCAATAGGATTGGTATATCCCCCCAGCATCATCCCTGTAACAATTTCATCCAGTGTGCCGTCTCCGCCGCTCGCTACTACAATGTCATAGTTCGCCGCCTTTTTCCTGGTCACCTTCAATCCATCCATATAGCACTGGGTGGGGTGAACCGTAACCTCATATCCTCCTTTGACAAAAATATCCAGAATGTCCATCAGACGGTTTTTAATGCTGCCTTTGCCGGACCGCGGGTTAAATATAAAAAGCATTTTCTTACTCATTCAAATGGCCTCCTGTAAATTCGGAAAAAAAAGGTGTCCCCAAAGCAAATACCGCAACGGTCTTGCTTTTGGTCCACCTTCTTTCATCTGTTACATCTGTGTTCTTACACTAACTCCAGAACTACTTCCATAGCTGCATCACCTTTACGAGGTCCGATTTTGATGATTCTTGTGTAACCACCGTTACGGTCAGCGTATTTTGGTGCGATTTCTGTGAATAATTTTTCTACTAAATCAACTTCTTTAGTATTTTTCTTCTTTCCAGCAGCAGCTGTCGGAACTTCTTTCACTGGGTAAAGAACTTTTAACATCTGTCTTCTGGCATGTAATCTGGAAGGAGCGTCCTTCTTGATTTCTTTCTGTACTTCGTCGTATACAGTCACTTTCTTTCCGTCAACAACTTCTTTTACTCTCTTGCCGTCAGCGTCTTTGCGAGCAACTTTAGCTGTAACAGTTACTGTTTCAAAGTTGTCTTTTTCACGAACAGCCATAGCAATCAGACCGTCAGCGATTTTACGAACTTCTTTTGCTTTTGTTTCAGTAGTAACAATTTTTCCGTGATATAACAGATTTGTTACCTGGTTTCTAAGTAAAGCTTTTCTCTGGTCAGCAGTTCTGCCCAATTTTCTATATTTTGCCATTTTAGATTTCCTCCATTTGTGGAACAATGCGCCATGCTCTCTTCGGTCTTACTGACGCACTGCTTTTCTTCCATAAATTTGTCCTAAAGGCTTACTCCTCGCTTGGATTTAACTGTAAGCCCAATTCTTTTAATTTTGCCAAAACTTCTTCTAATGACTTACGGCCCAGGTTACGAACCTTCATCATATCTTCGGAAGTACGGTTGCAAAGCTCTTCCACGGTATTAATACCAGCACGTTTTAAGCAGTTGTAGGAACGAACAGACAGTTCTAATTCGTCAATGTTCATTTCCAGAACTTTTTCTTTCTCATTGTCTTCCTTTTCAATCATGACTTCTGCAGTCTTTGCACTTTCAGAAAGATCAATGAAGAGGCTTAAATGCTCGCTTAATACCTTAGCAGCCAGGCTGACAGCCTCGTCTGCGTCCAGTGTTCCGTTTGTGTAAATATCCAGAGTCAGCTTATCAAAGTCTGTAACCTGACCTACACGGGTATTTTCAACGGCCATATTCACACGCTCAACCGGGGTGTAAATTGCATCTACAGCAATCATACCGATTGGCATGTCATCTGATTTTCCTTTATCTGCGCTTACATATCCGCGGCCTTTGGTAATGGTCAGTTCTGCATTGAACTTGCAGCCTGTACCGCCATTTAAGGTGGCAATTACCTGCTCCGGATTTAAGATTTCCAAATCCTGGTCAACCTGAATATCTGCACCTGTCACAACGCCTTCGCCTTCAAACTCGATATATGCGGTTTTCGGCTCATTGCTGTCGCTTACGTTCTTAATCGCCAGATTTTTCAGATTCATGATAATTTCTGTCACATCTTCTTTGACACCCGGCATAGAACTGAATTCATGGAGAACACCGTCAATTTTCACCTGGCTTACAGCGGCACCCGGTAAAGAAGAAAGCATAATTCTTCTTAAAGAGTTGCCCAGTGTAATACCATATCCTCTTTCCAGTGGTTCTACCACGAATTTCCCATATCTCTTATCATCAGACATTTCTGTGATTTGAA